>Ga0114974_10001727_pt1 | contig 17174 bp, 12 predicted proteins | sample S_130206_EF_Meta_FD_87318 | JGI IMG/M metagenome (GOLD analysis project Ga0114974, IMG submission 87318) | Freshwater microbial communities from Lake Simoncouche, Canada to study carbon cycling - S_130206_EF_MetaG | ecosystem: Environmental > Aquatic > Freshwater > Lake | place: Lake... | reverse complement strand
GCCGAGATGAAGGCCCTGAAAGAGCGCGGCATCCGCGGCTTTCGCCTCTATGCCAACCGGCAGAATGCGCAAGCGTGGGCCGACTCGGCCGGCATGCAGGCGATGTGGGAGTGCGGTGCCGATGAAAACCTCGCCATGTGCCTCCTCGCCGACCCCGACGCCTTGCCGGCGATCGCCGCGCAGGTGGCGCGGTCTCCTAAGACACCGGTCGTCATCGACCACTTCGCCAGGCTGGGAATGAAGGGGGGGCTCGAGAGCCCCGAGGCCAAGGCCGACATGGAGCGGCTCCTGAAGCTTGCCGACTACGCGGAAGTGAACGTGAAGGTGTCGGCCTTCTATGCCCTCGGCGCGAAGAAGCCCCCGTACGACGACCTTGCACCTCTTGCTCGCCGTCTCCGTGACGCCTACGGCGCCAAGCGGCTGATGTGGGCCACCGACTGCCCCTACCAGCTCGACCAGGGCCCGGCAGGCGAAGCGCATTCTTATGAGGCGTCGCTCGCGCTCATCCGCGACAGGCTCGACTTTCTCTCGCGCGAGGAGCGGCTCGACATCTTGAGAAACACGGCGCGGCGCGTGTTCTTCGACGGGCTGACGTGAGCCCTTTCGACCAATGATGTCACGGCTGCAGGGGAAACTCCGCCAGCCGCTCAGCCGTGGAGAGCTTCCAGACGACAACCCGGCCGTCCTGCGTGCCGGCGGCGACGAGATCGGCTGGCGCGCTCGCCGCCACGGAGATCACCCGCCGCCCGGTCCCAGAGTCGTACTCGCGCACCTTCTCCCCATCCTGCAGCTTGAAGAGATGAGCCTTCCCATTGGCTGACGGCGCCACAAAGAACTCCCCCGCCGCCACCAACTGACACACCTCGCCGCCGAGATGGGTGTCGCGGAGATGGGCCGCTGCGGCGATCTTCCAGCGATCCCACTTCTGGGCATCACTCGCGGAGATCATCTCCTCGCCCCCGGGAGAAAAAAGGATGCCGCGGACCGGCGCGTCATGCCGGCCGTAGGTGGCGAGGAGTGTTCCCGTGGCAGCATCAAAAACCTTGGCCGTCCGGTCGCGGCTGCCGGTGGCGATCCGGCTCCCATCGGGGCTCCAAGCGACGGCGAGGACCCAGTCGCGGTGGCCGGGAATCGCGCGGACGAGGCTCCCACTTTCGGCGTCGAAGATCCGCACCGTCGCATCAGACGAGGCGACGGCGATCCGGTCTCCAGACGGGCTCCAGGCGACGTCGTGGACGATGTCGGCCCCGGGGGCGAGGACGCGAAGCAAGTCGCCAGCGAGCGTGAACAGCCGCACTTCCCCGAGCCTCCCGGGCACCCCGCCCGCCACGGCAAAGCGATCGCCGGCAGGATGGAGGGCGATTCGGCTCGATCGCTCCGGTAGGTTGCCGATCCGGCTGCGGACGCCGCCGCTCGTCGGGTCGATCACGAGAATCTCGCGCCAACCGCCGGCGAGGAGGTCGCCTGAGGGTGAGAAAGCAAGCGCCGTCACCGGCGGCAGCGTCGCATAGGTGGGAGGCGCTGCTGGATGGACCGGCGGCGGCATTTGTTCGACAAGCAACGCGTCGATCGAGACGCCATCGAAGGGCAGGCCGGCGTCGATCCAACGCGCGATCGCGTCGACTTCCAGATTGGAAAGGGGCTCACCGTCGAGCGGCATCCGCAGGTCGGCGTCGGTGGAGGTGATGCGGACGAAAGCCTCGCTCGTGGCCCGATGCCCCGCCAAGAAACTTTCGGCTCCAGAGGCACCCGCCTGTGTCAGGGCGGCGAGCGAGTCGGCCCGCCATGCTCCTTCGGCCTTGGCTTCGCCATGACAGGCGACACAGTGCCGCTGGAGGATCGGGGCGATGTCGCGGACGAAGCTCACCGCAGCCACCGGCTCGACTGGGGCCGCGAGCTCGACCGGGGCTGATGACTCGACGGTCACCCGATAGGGATGGGCTTCGCTGCCGGCATCGTTAGCATCCTGGACGACAAGAAAGATCGGGCCTGTTTGTGGCACGGTGATGTCGAGCTGCGGATCCGGCGAACCTTCGCCATCGTCAGCCGTGGCGATCAGGGCGCCTTTCGAATCGTGGAGGGTGAGGAGCGGATCGAGGAGCGAGCCGAGGGAATGGGCCGTGACGGCGACCCGGAGGCGCTCCCCAGCCTCGGCCGCAATTTGAAAAACATCGACATCCTGCGGCCGCTCGATCGCCCCGAGGATCGAGAGCGGCGCGCTGGCCGGCAGCGGAATGACCTGCGACTTGTCGAAGCCGGGATTCGGCTCCACCTCGAGGACTCCCCTCTCCGGCGCGAGAAGCGCGAGGCGGAGCGGCGTCTCGCCATGGGGAGCGACAACAACGATCACCATCTCGGTCGGAGGGGGGACGGGGAGATCGGCGGTGAAACGGACCTCGAACTCGACCTGCGTGTCGCCGGCCTTCTCGGCCGGGACACCATTGGGGAGGCCCACCTTCCCCTGGGAGAGGAGCATCGCGGTGACGCCGGGGGCCATCGACCGCACCTCCGTCACCCCCTCGAGGCGCAGCCCCCGGGCCCTGACCTTCACCGGCTCGCCAACGACAACGCTCAGCGGTACGGTGAACAGGGACTGCGGCGGCTTCGGCGCCTCGTCAGCCCAGAGCGCCGAAGCCAAGCCCAGGCTGGTCATGAATGCCATGACTGCCACGCGTGTCCACCCGCATAGCCCCACCCTGCCCTGCGAGGCAACCACCGGGAGCCGAGCCCACCACAATCGCGCCACGGAGGTCAGGCTCCAAAAAGGTCGGGGATGGGGCGGCCGGCGTCGAGGATCTCGACCGGGCGGCCATCGGCAGTGGAGATGAACTTGCGCGGATCGATGCCGAGGGAGGAAAGGATCGTGAAGGCGACGTCGGCCGGAGCGACCGCCTTCTCGACCACCTGGCCGCCGTCGCGGTCGGTGGCCCCGATCACCGTCCCCGCCTTCACGCCGGCGCCGGCAAAGATCAGCGAGGCGGCCGGCCCCCAGTGGTCGCGGCCGGCATCCTTGTTGATCTTGGGCGTCCGGCCAAACTCCCCCATGCAGACCAGGAGCGTCTCCTCGAGGAGGCCGCGCTGCTTGAGATCATCCACGAGCGCCGAAAAGCCGAGATCAAACTCGGGGAGCTTCTTGTCGAGCCCCTCGAAGATCTTCGCGTGATGGTCCCAGCCGCCGTAATTGACGGTGGCGAAGCGCACGCCCGACTCGACGAGCCGCCGAGCCAGGAGGCAACTCTGGCCAAACGTATTGCGCCCGTAGCGGTCGCGGATTGCATCGGGCTCGTTCTCGATGGCGAATGCCTCGCGGGCCCGCGACGAAAGCACCATCGATGTCGCCCGGGCCCGGTATTCGTCGTAGGAACGGATGGCGTCGTTTCCTTCGACGCGCGCGGCGAGGCGGTCGACGGCGGCGAGGAGCGACTGCCGGCGATCGACCCGGACCTGCGGCAGTGACTCCGAAGGAAGGAGATCGCGAACGCGGTAGCTCGCTTCGTTCGGATCCCCCGCCTTGAACGATTCGTAACGCCCCCCGAGGAAGGCGCTTTTTCCCAGCTCCCAGGTGAAGGAGGGATTGCGCGGGATGGCGACGTACGGCGGCAGTTCACCGCCGAAGCCACATTCGTGGGCGGCGACGGCGCCGATCGCTGGCCAGTCGCCGAACGGCGTGCCGAATCGGCCCGAGAGGACCCAATTGGTGGCGGTCTCGTGGTGGTCGTTGGTATGGGCGCCGCTGCGCACCAGACACACCGACGAAAGCGTCTGGGCCATCCTCGGGAGGAGTTCGCCGATCCGCACCCCCGGCAGGCTCGTGGGAATCGTGCCGTACTTGCCGCGTATCTCTTCGGCCGCATCGGGCTTGGGGTCGAAGGAGTCGTGGTGCGAAAGCCCGCCACCGAGGAAGACGAGGATCACCGACCGGGCCCGGGCCGCTGGCCCTCCCGCCGCCTCGGCAGCGAGAAGGTCTGGCAGCGAAAGCCCGAGCGGTGCGAGTCCGCCGACGCGGAGAAAACTGCGCCGTGAAAAGCTAGCGGTAGCTGCCGATCTGCCGGTGGTGATGTCGTACATCGTGGCTGTGTGGCAGCGCGAGCCGCCCCCCCCAATCAATTCCCGATCAATGGTTGAACGTGAACTCTTTCGCGTTGAGCAGCGCCCAGAGCAGGTCACAGGCCCCTTCCCCCCGATCGGCCCCCGACAGCGCCGCATCGACTGCCGTCCGCTCCGCTGGCTGTGGCAGCCGGCTCACCGTGGCAAGGAACAAGCCCTCGACGAGCGGATCGATAGGACTGGCTGCCGTTGCCGTGAGAAGTCGTGCCAGGGTGCCGTCGTCGCGACGGATCTTCCCGAGAATCGCGTCGCTGTTCTGGAGGTGGAGGAGCTGCGGGAGCGTGACATCGCCCGAGCGTTCGCAGGCACAGGCCGTCACCCGGTCGGAGCGGCCAAACGTGCTGAGGAAGTAGGAGTCGGCCTGCGGGCCCGGAAGCTGGATCGCCCGCGTCCCCTCAGGCGCCCCGGCGAACGCATCGGGGACGGCCGTCGCCTTGGCGATCGCGTCGGCGAGGACCTCGGCAGGGAGACGACGGGGATAGTAGTGGGAATGGAATCGGCGGTCGTTGGCGTTGGCGGCGGTGGTGTCGGAGGTGAGCTGGTAGGTGCGCGAGTTGACAAGCAACCTCATGACGTGGCGGAGATCGTGACCGGAGCGGACAAACTCCCCTTTCAGGGCCTCGAGGAGTGGCGCGTTGCTCGGGGGGTTTGTAGCGCGGAGATCGTCGACCGGCTCGACGAGCCCAACGGCAAAGAAATGCTTCCAGAGGCGGTTGACGATCGCCGCCGCGAAGGCGGGGTTGTCGGGGGAGATGATCCACTCGGCGAGGCGCTCACGCGGGTCGGCGCCGCCGGCAATCTCCGCGGCACGCCGATCGAGCCCCTGCGGCGGCAGCTGCCGGCCCGTCCGCGGCTGCGTGGCCGTCACCGGTGCGATCCTGGCCCTCTCGATCTCCTCGCCGAGCTGCGTAATCTGCTTCTGCTTGGCCTCGATCTGGACCGGATCGGCAGGCTGAGCTGGTTTGGCAGGATGGGCTGGATCGGCAGGCTGCCCCCCGTCACCGGTCGGCGCCATGAGCTTCGCCAGTTCCTGCTCCGCCCCCGCCTTCTGCCGCTCGAGGTCGCGCTGCTGACGCGATACGACAAGGAGGAGCGTCGCCCCTTCGGCCGGCGGCCGGCGATCGAGGGCCACGCGGGAAAAGAAGGCGGTGAAGTGGTAGTAGTCGTCCTGGGTGTATTTCTCGAGCGGATGGTTGTGGCAGCGGGCACAGCCGATTCGCACCCCGAGGAACGCCTGGGCGGCGGAGTCGGCCGCCTCCGATTCGACCGCCTGCTTCTCGCCGACCGTGACGATCCACCACCCCACCGCAGGCGTGGCGTCGCGGGCCGTGAGGACGTCGCGCACCAGGTCGTTCCAGGGTCGGTTGGCCGCCACCTGACCGCGCAGCCAAGCGTGGAACGACCGCACCCCCTTCACCCCGCGGACATCGTGATCCCGCTCCTTCCGGTTTTGAAGGAGATCGGAGAGCTGAAGCGTCCAGAAGTCGGTGAACTCCGGTCGTTCCATCAGCCTTTCCACGAGCAGCGCCCGCTTGTCGGGGGAGGTGTCGGCAAGAAAGGCCCGTACCTCCTCTGGATCAGGGAGCGTGCCGACGAGGTCGAGCATCAGGCGTCTCAAGAACGTGGCGTCGTCGCAATCATCCGCCGGGGGGATGTGCAGGGCCCGCAGCTTCTCCATCACATGGTCGTCGACGAGGTTGCGGCGGGCAGCAAACCGCTCCGCTGCCACCTCCTGCGGAAACGGGCTCGAGATCACGACGGTGTCGACGAGGCCGGCATAGGAGACGACGACCGCCACCTCCCCATGCTGCTCCCCACGCACACCACCCTCGGCAGAGACCGTCGCGTAGGCGGCGTCGTTGGAATGAAAACGGGTTAGGGCCGTCACCTCCTTCTCGGTGCCGTCGCTCCAAGTGGCCGTGACCACAAGCTGCCTCACCTCGCCGGGGGCGAGCACGATCTCCTTCGGCGACACGCTGACGGCCACGACGCGCCGCTCGTCGGCGACCGGGCCTGGCGCCCCGGCGGCGATCCAATCACAAAGCGTCCGCGCCGCGGCACTGTCGCCCGCAAACAACCGTCCCCCTCCATGTGGCAATCCGCCGGTGGCCTTGAGGAGGAGAAGGCTCTCGGCCGGATCGAGCCCCCCGATCCGCCGGCCGTATTCCTCGGTCGCAAGCGCCACATGATCGGCCTCCGGGGCATAGCCACGCAGCGACAGCCGGAAGCCGTTTTGACCGGCGAGCTTGCCATGGCAGCCGCCAGAGTTGCAGCCGAAGCGCGTCAGCACTGGCTCGACATCGTTGACGAAGCTCGGGGGCTCGGCGGCGAATGCGGCACGCGGCTCGAGGCAACACACCGTTGCCACAAGAAGAACGATCGCTGCCCGGTGGATGATGCCCATCTAAGCCAAGACCCCTGTGTGGACGTGGCCGGCCACATCGGTGAGGCGGAAGTCACGGCCGGCGTGCCGGTAGGTGAGCTTGAGGTGGTCGATCCCCAAAAGCCACAGCATCGTGGCGTGGACATCGTGGATGTGCATCCGATTCTCGACGGCGTAGTAGCCGTAGTCGTCGGTAGCGCCGTAGCGCTGCCCCCCTTTCACACCGCCACCGGCCATCCACATCGTGTAGCCGTCGGGATTGTGGTCGCGGCCGTCCTTCCCTTGCGCCACGGGCGTACGGCCGAACTCTCCCCCCCAGACGACGAGCGTGTCGTCGAGGAGGCCGCGGCGCTTGAGATCGAGGAGCAATCCGGCGATCGGCTTGTCGACCTCGGACGCTTTCTCGGTATGGCCAGCGTGGAGATCGCCATGCTGGTCCCACTGCACCTTTCCGTCGCTGTGCGTCACCTGGACAAACCGCACTCCGGCTTCGGCAAAGCGCCTCGCCATCAGGCACTGCCGGCCGAAGTTCTCCGTCCGGGCCTCGTCGATCCCATAAAGAGCGAGCGTCTCCGGAGTCTCCCCGGAGAGATCCTGGAGCCCCGGCATCTCCGCCTGCATCCGGAAGGCGAGCTCGAATGATTTGAGCCTGGCGTCGAGCTGGCCGTCGGCCGGAAGCCCTGCCGCCCCGTCGAGCGACGACAGGAGATCGAGTTGCCGGCGCTGCACCGCGGCGCTCCAGCGCGGATTCCCCATGTACTTCACGCGGGCTTCGGTCGCCGGGCGGCTCGCCACCCCCAGCGGCACTCCCTGGTATTCCGCCGGGAGGAAGGCAGAGTTCCAGTTGTTGAGGCCCCCATGGGCAAGAGTCGGGCAGATCGTGAGGAAGCCGGGGAGGTTGTCGTTGTCGGTGCCCAGGCCATAGTTCACCCAGGCTCCCATCCCTGGCCGGACAAACGTGTCGCTGCCGGTGTGGAGCTTGAGGACGGCGCCGCCGTGGGCGGAGTTGGTGCCGTGGCAGGAGTTGAGAAAGCAGATGTCGTCGACATGCCGGGCGACATGAGGGAAAAGCTCGCTGACATGGATTCCGCTCTGGCCATATTGGCGAAACTTCCACGGCGATCCGAGCAGATTGCCGGTGGGGGCGAACTGGACTCGCGGCTTCTCGAACGGCAGTTCCTTGCCGTCGTCGGCCTGGAGCTTCGGCTTGTAGTCGAAGGTGTCGACCTGCGACGGCCCCCCCTTCATGAACATGAAGATCACCCGCTTGGCCCGCGTTGGAACCCGGTACGCGGCGTCGGCAGGCGGGAGGGCTGCGGCCGATTCGCCAGCGAGGAGCGCCTGCGCGGCAAGCCAACCAAACCCGGCGCCACCAGCGCGGAGCATTCCCCGACGGCTCATTGCCGGGCAGCAGTCGCGGGCGTGGGTGTCGATACGGGACATCGTCGTCGGGATCCTTTTTGAGCCGATGGGGGAGTCAGCGGACGAATAAAAACTCATTCCCGGCCAGGAGCGCCTGGGCGACCGCCGTCCAGGCCCGCAGCGCTCGCTCCCCCTCCGCCACGCCATCGGCCGCAAGCGCCCCCTCGAGATCGCGCACGGCCTCGGTGACGAGACGCGTTTCGGTCTCCGTCGGCATCCTGCCGCACACCCGGCGATAGAGGATCGTGGGGCGCAAGCTGGCATCGGCCGGCGCCGCGGCCAGGGTCCCCTTGGCGAGCGCCTCGGCGCACCCGAGCTCAAAATCGCTATTGAGCAAATAGAGCGCCTGCGAGGCGACCGTCGACGTCCCCCGGTTGCCGTTGGGGACGGCGCCGTCGGTGCAGTCGAACAGCCAGAAGGCGTCGTAGAGATGATTGCGGATCACCGGCAGATAGATGCTCCGTCGTGGTGAGTCGTACTTCGTGCCGTCGATCGAGGTGTGGTCGAAGAGGAAGGCCCGGTTGGCGACATGGAGCATCGAGCCCCCCATCGTCGTGTCGAGGAGCCCCGAGACCGCGAGCGTGGCATCGCGGACGCTCTCCGCCTCGAGCCGGCGGACATCGCCGCGCCAATGGAGCACGTTCGTGGCATCGACCTCCTCGGCCCGACTCCTCGTCGCGCACGCCGCCGCGTCACTGGCCAACCGCCACGTCCGCGACTGGAGGATGAGCCGGTGCATCTCCTTCACCGACCAGCCCGATTCGACAAACTCCACGGCCAGCCAATCGAGGAGCGCCTGGTTGGTCGGCTTCTCTCCCTGGAATCCGAAGTTGTCGGTCGTGGGGACGATCCCCCGGCCGAAGTGCCAGCGCCACAGCCGGTTGACGAAGACGCGGGCCGTGAGTGGATGACGGGAATCAGTGAGCCACGCCGCCAATTCCTTCCGCCCGCTCCCCGCCGGCGGTACCGCGAGCGCTCGGTCGATCTCGAGCACGACCGGCACTCCGCGCCCCACCCGGCGGCCGAGCGTGAGATGGCTGCCGCGGACGGCGATCCGCGCCTCCTCCGCCACCCCATCTTTGACGCCCATCGCCGTCGGCAACTGCGGGAGCGCCCCCTCGAGCTTTTTCTGCTTCTCGCGGAGGGCCGCGAGTTTCCCCTTCACGTCATCGGGAAACTGCTCCTCCGGGATCTCCGCAGGAGCCGCCGCGCTCCCGGTCTCGGCCGCGGCGCTGGCCGGGGGCGCGGCGCCAGCCTGGGCGAGCGCTGCCCGCGTCCCGGCCACGAGTTCGTCGATCTGCTGCTTCTGCTCCGCGAGGCGATCTCGAGCGGCGGCAAGCGCCGCCTGCTCCTCGGGGCTGGCGACGTCGTTCTCGTGCCACTTCGCGATCCGGGCCAGCGATTCCATCGTCTGCGTGCTTTTGAAGACTCCGGCAAGCGCGTAGTAGTCGGCTTGGGAGACCGGATCGAACTTGTGGTCGTGGCAGCGGGCACAACCGAGCGACAGCCCCATGAACGCCTTGCCGGTCGTGTCGATCTGTTCGTCGATAATGTCGGCGAGGAGTTTTTGTTGGTCCCCTTCGGCCAGCACCTTCGGCCCCATCGCCAGAAATCCGGTGGCGGTGAGCAGGTCCGCCCGCCGTGCCGGGGTCATTCCCTCCTCGACAAGGAGATCACCGGCCAGATGGGCGCGGAGGAAGGCATCGAAGGGCTCGTCACGGTTGAAGGCCGCGATGCACCAGTCGCGGTAGCGCCAGGCGTTGCCATGGGCGATGTTTTCATCAAGCCCGTTGGAGTCGGCATAGCGGACGACGTCGAGCCAATGTCTGGCCTGATGCTCGCCGTAGCGCGGCGACGCGAGCAAGCGATCGATCACCCGATCCCACGCCTCCGGCGACTGGTCTGCCAGGAAGGCATCGATCTCGTCGGGCGTCGGCGGGAGGCCCGTCAGCACGAACGAGGCCCGTCGCAGGAGCGTTGCCTTGTCGGCCACGGCCGCCGGTTCGATCTCCTCGGCGTCGAGCCGGGCGACCACGAAGGTGTCGATCGGATTGGCGACGTGGGCAGGATCGTTGACGGCTGGAAGCGTTGCCCGGACTGGGGCCGTGAGCGACCAGAAGGCCCGCTTCGCGACCGGGTCAAACGGCGGCTTCAGCGCCGGCGTTTCGATCCGTCCTGCCGGATGATGCGCCCCGCCATCGATCCAGGCCCGGATCGCTTGAAGAGCCTCGTCGGGAATCTTCCCGTCGGGGGGCATGGCGAGGGCCTCGTCGGCATACCCCACCGCCCCAGCCAGGACACTTTCAGCCGCTGATCCCGGCACGATCACCGGCCCCGACTCCCCGCCCGCCGAAAGCCCGGCGAGCGAATCGAGCCGCAAGCCCCCCTCCTGCTGCTCCGGGCCGTGACACGCCACGCAGTGGGACACCAAAAGTGGGGAAATCTTCTCGGCAAAAAACGCTCCGGTATCGGTCGCAGGAACGGCCGTCGGCCCCTCCGCGGCAGCGGGCGTGATCGCCGCCAGCCCCGCCAACCCCGTTACGAGCAACGACACCACCCCGGTCGCGCAGGCGCCCCATCGGCTCAAGGCTGGGAAGCAGGCAAGCGGCAAAGGACTGGCCCTCGATCGGTCCGCCCACGCTCTCGTCCCACGCAAACCCCCGGGGAGCGGACCACGCAAAGAATACCACCGGGAACCCCGCCCCGCGGCGCCGGAACTCCGGCTGGACACCCCCGGAAAAGCGGCCCGGCGGAAAAAAAACTGCCGCCCCCTCGCGGGGGCGGCAGCCATAGAGAGTTCGTCAGCTCAGAGGCCTGAAAGCACCTCCTCGCAGACGGGCTGCGGCAACGGCAGACCCGTCGACCCGCCGTCAGCGGCGCAGCCTCCTGGTACAGTCGCTATGCGTCACTGAATCACCTCCTTTGGTTACGAGGAATCCCAGCCGTCGCGGTGCCTGCACGCACGCCGCCGCCAGGTGGTTATCTCCCCAGCCGTCACTGGGGAACGGTCGGTCGGAGACGGCTGACCCGGTGCCTTACCGGACCAGCGTCCCCTGCCAGGGAAAAGTCTAGGCGGGTCGATCCGGGAAGGCCAGATTTTTTTCTCGGGGCCCCCGCCCCTCCGGCCGATGTCCCCTCTCAGCCCGACCGCGGCCGCGAAAAGGTCCGGCCCAGATAGATGTCGGGCAGCTCCAGAGAGTTCGACCGATCGAGATCGGTCGGAAAGACCTCGTCGCGGGGCACGAACTTCCCCTCGTGATCTACCCGCCGCACGTAGCTCACCTCGAGGACTGGCGGGAGCACGAGCCCCCCGATCCACACCGGCACCACGTTGCAGTTGCCGTGGACATGGATCGGCTGGTGCGTCACCGCGAGCTTCCCGAGCGCCCCGCTGATCCGCGCATGACCCTCCGGCGTGAGCGCATCCCCCATCCCGTGGAGCTCCACGGCAATCTGCGAAAAGCTCGCGAGCGTCTCGCTCGACACCTCCTCGAGTACCGGCCACTCCGCCCCCTCGATGTCCATCTTGAGGACGAGATCGCGCCGCCCGGTATGCCCGTTGTCGGCGAGCACCTCGGCCACCGTCTTCTGGCCTGCCGCCGGATCCCGCCCCCGGATCCCCGTGCGGAAAAACTTCGCCCGCGGCACCGGTTCAGGCAGTCGCTTCACTGTGTGGTCATAGAGAAACAGATCAATCCCCCGCCGCGCGACATCGACATCCCACGACACGTCATGCCCGACCCCGAAGCTGTAGCCGGCCGTCACCGTCGGCGGCCGCATCGTATCGAGCATCACATACCCGCCGTCGATCTCCCCGCCGATGCGCGCCATCGGCGTCCCCTCCACGCGACAGGTCTGCAAGAGCTTCACCACGCTCGCCGCCCGCGCATACTCCGGGAGCGCGCGGACATCGGCCGGATCCGCTGCCGCATACTGGATCGCGTTGCCGAGGAGGAGCACGTCGCGCTGCCGCTTTTCGTCTGCCACCTGCAAATGCCGCAGCACCGCATCGGTTCCAAACAGACCACGGATCGCCCGCTTGACAGGCCGGAAAAACGACGACATCGCAGGCGAGTCCTGGAAGGACGGTTCGGAACCACGGCCAGAGTCTGCCCCACCGACCAGCGATGACGGAAGAGCGGTTGCTGGGACAGAGCCAGCAGATGTTCCGCAACCAGTTCGACGACCGGGGCGAGATGCCCGTCCGTCAGCGACTGGCACACGGCGCCGGACGCCCGCGACGTCGATTGACCCAATGAGTGAACGCACGTATATTTCCCGGCCGAGTCCCAACGCACTCTCGACGAGGCTGCTGCCCATGAGCGATCTCAACTCGCTGCTGACCGACGCCTCCCAACTCCCCGTCGCCGATCGTCTGGAGTTGATCGAGGCCCTCTGGGATACCGTCCCCGAAGACGCACTGCCGCCACTCTCGGATCAATGGAAAGCCGAGATCCATCGGCGGTCGGCAGCGTTCGAAGCGGGAACCGCCAAAACGATTCCTTGGAACACGATCAGGGCCGACGCGCTGCAGAGGCTTCGAGGAAGGGGTGGGAACGGGGACGCAGGCTGATGGCCGACGTCCTGTTTCTTAGGCTCGCCAAGGCAGATTTTGACACCGCCTTTGATTGGTATGCGGAGCGAAGCCACGACGTCGCGATCCGCTTTGCCGATGCGATTCTCGACGCCCTGGAAAGGATCGCGCGCGAGCCTGAACGGTTTGCGATGATCGACGGAATTCATCGCCAAGGCCGGGTGCAGCGATTCCCTTTTCGAATCGTTTTTCGCTATGACGGCGAACACCTCCTCGTCGTGGCCATCGCCCATCATCGACGCCAGGCCGGGTATTGGCGCCCCATGGACGAGCCATCGTGACTCGATGACAGCGGTGATGGAACCCGCCTGTTTCACCCCGAAGGGCGGTTCATCCAGGTCATCGAAAGCTGTAACACGGTCGCGATCGACACCCAGACGAAATACGGCCCTTGGGCCACCGCCACCCACGGGCTGTGCCGCCACACCGCCGCCATCATCCAAGGAAGCGTTCCCCAGATGATGAGGATGTCGACTGCCGCCAGCGGCAGATTCCGCAGCCCGAACTGGATCCGTGTGAATGCCAGATTCGCCGCCAGTTGATCGCGAACGGCACCGCCACCATCCACGGCATCCGCCCCCGTCCCACCTGGACAAACACGAACAGAAATGTCACCGCGATCACCGGATAGAGCATCCCCCAGATCGCCCCGATCGTCGCCGGCGCAGGCGTCCACGACGGCTTCCACAAACCCTCATACCACTCCATCCAATCCATCGTGAGCCTCCTGCGGTCGCCGAGCCTGCTGGTGCCGACTCGTTGCGGCGGCCAAACACAACCTTACGGCAAAGCCCGGTCTCGTGACGGAATCACCGGACCAATCCAAGACGTCACAGGCCCCTCTCCCCCAAACGCTCTGGTGCGAGGGGTCGCCCGTGCTCCGAGAGCCGGCCTCGCCGGCCAGCGGAGCCATGAGCCGAGAGCGCAGGCGGCGCGGAGTGAGCGAGGCCCCGGAGGGCCGGAGCGAACGTCCGGCGACGGGGCACGGGCGACCCCGAAGCCACGCTCGGGCCAGTGCTGGAGAAGCCCAGAGGGCCTAAAACCTGTGGGCACTTCCGTCGGCCGGGGCGGCAAAGGTCTCGTCGCCCCGCATCGCTTTAGACCAGCCACGCGGGCCGTTCGGAGCGGTAGGCGCGATCGGGGACTCCTCGAGCATTCGCCGACCCCGGCCTTTTCCTCTCCGCTGGCAATGACGAGTCCAACGCGAACGTTCTGCAATCCCGGCTCGGCCAGAGGCTCCATACGCACCCCGGAAAAGCCGAAACTCGAACCAAGAAAAACAACCAACCCCAGCACAAACACCCCCCCGCCGCCGTACTACCCAGGGGCACAAAAACACTGAAGCCCGCGAGCACGGCCGCTCGCCGGGCTCCCCGTCTGCGCCGTCCGTCCCAGGACACGCTCCCCGAGGAGGGTTCACCCATGGTTGCCGCCCGCCGGAATCTGCTCCGCGAAATCCGCCGGCTTGCCGTCCGCGACGAGCTCCGGGCGATGCGCACCCGCGGCCGCCTGGTGGTGCCGCCTGCCGTCCTCCCGCCACAAGCCCCGAGCAGTGCCGACTGCCAGGCCCCGCGGGACCGCCCCGAGCGGAAGTGACCCGCGTCTCGTGCGCCGCAATGCTCCGTGGGCGGGCCGAGTCCGTCTCCGGCGCCTGAGCCCTGGTCGGGGTCGTCGGCCAATTTCTTAACCGACCGTGGTTGACCGGGCCGATTCGCACGGCTAATAATTTAGCCGTCACGCCGCCGGCCCCGGATATCCCGTCATGTCTCGTCCTGCCGAGCCGAGCCTCAGCCGCCGCGAGCGCCAGATTCTCGACGTCGTCTACGCCCTCGGACGGGCCTCCGCCGCCGAGGTCGTGACGCGGTTACCCGATGCGCCGAGCAAGACCGCCGTCCGCACGTTCCTCCGCATCCTCGAGGAGAAGGGGCACCTCGTGCACGACGAGGAGGGCCGGACCTACGTCTACCGTCCCAGTCGCCCGCGAGAGCGTGCCGGGGCAGGAGCGTTCCGCCGCGTGCTCGACGTGTTCTTCGGCGGCTCGCTCGAGGAGGCGGTCGCTACACACCTCGGCGAATCGGCGGCGGATCTCGACGACGCCCAGCTCAAGCGACTCGCCGGACTGATCCGGGATGCCCGACGGACGCGCCAGAAAGAGAGGGCCTGAATCATGTCTGCACTTCTCGACGTCGTGGCGGCCACCGGGCCGGGTCTCGTCGGCCGGGCGACCGTGGTGTTCGTGCTCGCCTCCGCGCTCGCCGTGGCCCTGCGCGCCGCCTCCGCGGCCGAGCGCCATCTCGTCTGGTCTGCAGCGCTTGCAGCGGCGCTCGCACTGCCCGTGATCCACCTCGCCGCCCCGGCATGGCACGTCCTCCCTCTGGTCGGCACCGAGAGTGTGGGAGCAGGCCCGGCCGCCGACGGGCCGATCGCAATCCCGGCCGACGCGGTCGATCCCCCCGCCGCGGCGGCCGATGCAGGGCCGACCGCTGCGCCGCCCCTGACCCGCACGCCCGGAGCGGGCCGGGCGTCGTCGCTCGGGCGGGGTCTGGCGATGATCTGGCTCGTGGGCGCGAGCGCCTTCGCCGCGAGGCTCGTGCTGGCTGCCCTCCGCGTGCGGCGACACGCGCGGGATGCTGGCCCGGCCTGCGGACCTGTGGCCGCGCGGCTCGCCGAACTGGCCGCCACAAGCGGCGTTCGCGATGCCGTGCACGGGCTCGTCTCCCGGCAGGAGCTGATCCCGATGGCGTGGGGATGGCGGCGGCCGGTCGTGCTCCTTCCGGAGGACGCGGGATCGTGGCCGGAAGGACGCCTCCGAGCCGTCCTGCTCCACGAGCTAGCGCACATCCGGCGGCGCGACGTCGCCACGCAACTCGTCGGCGAACTCGCCCGCGGGCTGTTCTGGTTTCATCCGCTGGCGTGGTGGAGCCTTCGGCGCCTGCGGGCCGAGCAAGAGGCCGCCTGCGACGATTGCGTGCTCCGCGCCGGCACGCATCCCGACGACTACGCCGAAGACCTCCTTGCCGTGACGACCCGGCTGCCGGCCGGGCCGCAGGCTGCCGGCGTCGCCCTCGCGATGGGGCGCCCGGGGCGGATCGAGGCCCGCATCCGCGCGATCCTCGCTCCCGACCGCGACCGCCGTCCTGTTGGTGGCGTGCGGCCGGCGGTCGTGGGGGCGTTGTTCGCCGCGCTTGCCATGCTGGCCGCCGTCGTCGCGCCGGCGGTCGCCCGAGACGACGCGGCCAAGCGCGAGGCGTCGCCAGGCCCGGCAAGCGCAGCGGACGAGACGCGCGCGGTCGGCACCGAAGCGGCAGCGGTGCCCAAGTCGGAGTCGCCGGTCGATGGCGACGTCGCTGAGGCCGAGGGCCCGACTGTGGGATTGCTCGGCCAGTGGTTCGACGCCGCCGAGGACACCCCCGGGGAACCGCTCGAGATCGGGGAAGACGGGCAAGGCCTGTGGATCGTCTTCGCAGGGACGAAGGCCCGGCTCGAACCGGTCGCCGATGGCGCCGCCGTCGATGGACCACGGCCATCGATCACCGTCGCGGTGATCGCCGACGACGAGGCGGAGCGGCGATTCCGGATCGAGCGAAAGCCCCTCGGCCTGTCCGTCGAGATCTCGACCCGTTTCACGGACGGTTCCGGACGGGCGAAGCAGCGATTGAAGACGGCCTACGCGCGCCGTGAAGATTTCCTGCCCAATGGTTACTACGTCTTCTTCGCCTCGAGCGAGGAGGGGGGCCTCGTGAAGGATGGGGTCAACTTCGGGGCGATCATCGCCGGGCCGCACGTCCCCGAGCTCGGCAACTCCGGCGACGTCATCTACGGGAGGATCGATCCGAAGCCCGGTCTACCCCCCCACCCCGATCACTCGCCAGGCTTCTTCGTGATCGACTCGGCCACCGACGCGGTGAAGACCGGCCTCGACCGCGAGACCTGGCTCACCGAGCTCGAGGTGTTGGGGGTCACGAAGCCACGGCTGGTGCCGTCGCAGCAAAAGTGGCCGAAGCGGTGGTGACCGCCGGCGGCGGCCACGTCCTCCGGACCGACGCCGGAGGAACGGACGCCGGTCCCACTCGTCCGCCGGGCACGGGGCCGACGGCTCGCCACGGTCGGCCAGGGGATGTCCGTCGGATGCCTTGGCACACCCTGGGAGCGTCTCCTCCATGAGCCACCACACGTCATGCCTCGCGATCGCGGCCTGCCTCGCCGCCGCCCTGCTGTCGGCTGCGTCGGCGCCGGCCGACCCACCCGGACGGGCGACCGACCGCCTCCTCGACCAGATCGAGCCGAGGCTCCGAGCGATCGTGGAGACAGACGAGTTCCGGAGCCGGTCGTTCGACGCCACCTGGCTCCCCGATGGCTCTGGCGCTCTGAAGCTCGAGACCCCTGAAGGAGCCGCGGCCGAGATCGCCCGCTACGACACCGCCACGGGCGAACGCACGGTGCTCGTCAGAGGCGATGCGCTCCTCGCCCCCGGCACGACCGAGCGGCTCGTGATCCACGGATTCCGTTTGTCGCCGAGCGGCCGCACGCTCCTGCTCCATACCGATCCCGTCTCGGGGAGCGATCACTGGCTCCACGAGCCGGCCAGCAGCAGCCTGCGGCCGGTGACGGTGCCCGCGGGCATGGGCTTCGACGCCAACGCATTCTCGCCCGATGAAAGCCGACTGT
>Ga0114974_10001724_pt1 | contig 17190 bp, 18 predicted proteins | sample S_130206_EF_Meta_FD_87318 | JGI IMG/M metagenome (GOLD analysis project Ga0114974, IMG submission 87318) | Freshwater microbial communities from Lake Simoncouche, Canada to study carbon cycling - S_130206_EF_MetaG | ecosystem: Environmental > Aquatic > Freshwater > Lake | place: Lake... | reverse complement strand
TGCTTCTGTTTCTTCTTCTCCACCATCGTGTTCATCGAGATCTGGAGGTAAGAGAAAAATTGCACCAGGTATATAGGCGAGCATACAAATTATTCCTAGTGCAACTAGATGAGTCTTGGGGCTTATAAAATGTGCAATTGCTCCGCCAAGTAGCGCAGCACTAAATGCACCAACGCTCCAGAGTGCATGAAAAGTAGACATCCAACGGCGCTTTACAATTTTTTCGATAACTGCTGCTTGAGTATTGACTGAAATATCCATACTCGAATATCCAAAACCCATTACAAAGAGTGAGAAAACTAAATAGGGAGTTGTTTGTGCAAGTCCTATTCCAATGAGTCCCAGAGGCATTACAAATATCGCAACAGAAATTACTCGACGAGATCCAAATGTGTGAATCAATCTTCCCGATAACTGCGCACCAAAGAGTGCACCAATAGTTCCCGAGACCAAAACAAGACCAAACTGACCATTATTGAGATTGACAATATCTTTTATCTCAGGGACTCGAGCAACCCAGCCCATTGAAACCAAACCCATGATTCCAAATGTCGCCCATGCGGCATTGCGTGCCCGATTGCCGATTGTTGTTAATTCTTCTTGACTGTAAGTCGCGCTCATAGTGGGCAACGCTAACTCATCAGCCCCTATTTCTCGGTACTGAGCCTATTTACTTTGATAAATCTTGTTTGCAGGGCTGCGCCGATCATCAAGAGTACTGGAAATGCAAAAGCTATCGGTAAGGAAGTTAGTTGCGAGATTCCACCAATCAAAGTTGGACCAACGAAATATGATGCAATTGCGATAAGGCCTACACGAGCTAATCCAACTGAAGGTGCAACCCCAGGTATAGATGCGGCAGCTAAATTAAATGCAGGGAAGAAGGGCCCTATTCCAAATCCTGCCGCACCGAAACCTATGCAAACAATGACAAGGCTAAGCAATTGATGCGATTGCGACAATGGAAGGCCGATAAGAAGAGAGAGCCCCCATATTCCTCCACCAAAAATTGCTCCATACTGAACAGTCTTTACATGTCCCCACAACGCAAAGAATTTATCTCCCAATAATCTGCTTGCAATCATCGTTAAAGAAAATACAACTGCTGCTGCCGCATTTGCACCTTTTCCAATATCCATATGATCTTGAAGTAAAATTCCACTCCAGTCATATGCGCCTCCCTCGGGAATCATTGCGCATATCAATCCAATACCAAGGCCCCACAAAATCATCGCCTCTTTACCAACAAGTGGAACTTTAGAGGATGTCTCCGTTCCTTCCTTGCCGCGATGTCCATCTAAGTCTGGGGGAAGTAAATAATGAGTAATAAAAAAATATGAAATAAAACAGAGCGCTGACATCGCTAATAAATTAACTTTTGGAGATACAAAATTTGCAATTAGTCCACCAATAAGAGCAGCAAAAAATGCTCCAATACTCCAGAGGCCATGAAATGTTGACATCCAGCGACCTTGCGTATGTTCTTCGATTGCAATGGCTTGACTATTGAGTGCAACATCCATAAATGAGACGCTAAAGCCACAAAAAAATAATCCAACAGCAAGAGTCGGTACGTTCTCTGCGATCCCCATAATGCTGACTCCCAACGGAAGCGTTACGCCAGCAATGCGAACAACAATTTTCGAAGAAAACATATGAACAATACGCCCCGAAAGCTGAGCCCCAGGTATTGCGCCAATTGTGCTTGCGATCAAAAGCAGTCCAAATTGACCATCGCTTAATCCCAGTTGACTTTTAATTTCAGGAATACGAGGCACCCATGCCATTCCAGTAATTCCAAGGGCAAAAAAACTGGCCCACACGGCATTACGCGCATGAATTCCATGTTCGTAATTGCTCAGGGTCTTAGAAGACATAGAGGGACGCTATCTCATAAAGTTCGCACATGGATGGAATTCTGGAAAAAGCAGCGGTCAGGCGCTTTATGGATGCTGCACAATCCCTTGGCATCGATGGTGAGATAAAGATTCTTTCCGACTCTGCACGCACTGCAATTGATGCGGCTAACAGTTTGGGTATTGAAGTCGGACAGATTGCATCCTCATTAATTTTCAAACTTCCATCAGGTAATCCACTACTCATTATTACTAGTGGCAGACATAAAGTTGACACAACGCTCGTTGCTAAGAATCTCGGAATCGAAAAGTTAGATCGAGTCGATGCCGATTACGTAAAAGAGAGAAGTGGATATTCGATTGGTGGCGTTTCCCCTGTTGGTTGGGTAAACAAACCTGAAATTACTTTGATTGACGAAGCACTAAATGAGCACGAAGTCGCGTGGGCTGCCGCTGGTCATCCACATGCAGTTTATCCAACAACATATGCAGAACTTATTGCATGTACTGGCGCCAGGCCCATGGTTGTTGGAGATTGAAATGAGACTTTCCACTCGAAGTTACAACTCGCCAGCATCTAAAGATGTTCTAGTCTTGGTTCACGGCCTTGGCTCTGCAGCCACCGCATGGAAGCCGATAATTCCTGCGCTATCCGAAAAGTTTAATGTCATCACTGTAGATCTACCCGGGCATGGTGAATCACCAATGGATTCCGGACAAGCAATGGATCCGCAATCACTTGCACTCTTACTACGAGATTCAATAAAAGCTAATCACGGAATTGATGAGTTCCATGTAGTAGGTAATTCATTAGGTGGCTGGATTTCACTCGAACTCGCATCCCTTTCTCCACAGAATATAAAGAGTGTTACAGGTCTAGCTCCGGCTGGATTGTGGTTAGCACCTTATTCAGCGCGATATCCAGGGACTGCCATTGCTAAAATACTTGCAAAGGCAATAAAAGTTGTTGCGCCATATGTAGTTGATATTGAATATGCACGCAAAGTTGGTTTTGAAGATGTGAGTCCTCGTTGGAAGGAACTTTCAAAAGAGATTTGCTTAGATGCAACTATGGCGATGGCTACATCTGCTGGCTATTACCCAGCATGGGATGGAATGCTCAAGAGGAGATTTGATTCACCGATTAATTCTGATATTCCTATCACGGTAATTTTTGGTGATAGCGATAACACTTTGCCCGCTCGTGATTGTCAAGAAAGAACATTGATGCCAGAACATGCGCAGTGGTTCATCTTTAAGGAATGTGGGCATGCCCCTATGTGGGATTCGCCTCAACAATGTGTCGAGAAGATATTTGATACCACAGGTGTATCGAGATGATTGTTATTGCCTACTTTTGGCAGATTGAAAAGAAAAGAATTCCATTCGCACTCTCCCGCATGGCTCTCAATCGTCGCGCTGTGCGAAATTTCCCCGGTGTCACTTTTGCAAAGTTATTAGGCTGTGGAACTGGTAATCGATTTACACCAAGTGATGCCGATCCATTGCGATGGGGATTATTGGTAGCAATTGATGAAAACCAGGTAGAGGTATTTGATAAAAGTGCAGTAGTTACGAAGTGGAGGGCAAACTCTTACTCTGAATTTCGAGCACTGCTCTCCCCTATTTCATCGCACGGCCAATGGTCTAAGAGAAATCCGTTTTCCGTTTCCACCAAATCAAGTGATGGCGCAATCGTTGCAATAACTCGGGCTCGGATTTCCTTCTTGGGAAATTTTCGTTTCTGGAAAGCTGTTCCACCTGTAACAACAAGCCTTCATAACTCACCTGGTTTGATATCTGCAATCGGTATCGGTGAGGCACCTATTGGATTGCAGGGAACTTTTTCCCTATGGGAATCTGCACAAGCGCTACGCGATTTTGCCTATAAAGGTGAGGCGCATGCCCAAGTAATTGCCGATACGAAGAAGTATCAATGGTATTCAGAGGAACTCTTCGCTCGCTTTGCCGTTCTGGAGTTACGCGGCTCCTTATAAGTAGGGCAGAATTACACCATGTCGATTCATCATTATTCACAGCGTGGAAATCGTCGACGAGGAATTAACCCAAAAGCTCAAGCTCTCTTGCTCACAATTCTTGCCGTTACCATTCTAATGCAAATTTTATACCCGTTACTTAGTGGTGAGGCTCTACGAGTTGTCACTATCGCAACTGTTTACTGGGGCGCCGCAGCAATGTCTTTGCACGCATTTCTTGCATTTGGGCCACGATATGCATTTACGTATTTATCCATAACTTTGGTTTATGCATTTGTTATCGAAGAAATTGGTGTGCGAACTGGATGGCCATTTGGTCAATATTCATATGACGCATCCCTCGGTCCAAAAATTGGAAGTGTTTCACTCGTTGTTCCATTCGCTTGGGCGATGATGGTGCATCCACTTCTCATCGCATCGCGACGTGTTGGCAAGAACTGGGTATTTATCTATGGGGGATTTGCACTTATGGCGTGGGACCTTTTCTTAGATCCACAAATGGTTGCATCAGGGCGATGGAGCTGGACATTTACTGGAGCCCATATTCCATTCCAGCCAGAGATTCCTCTTTCCAATGCATTTGGTTGGCTTTTCGCAGGCATGGGACTCATGGGATTGCTCCACCAAGTACTCCCGCGAGATCGCAGAAAAATTAGCGCTGGCTTTGGTGTCGTTGATTTCTTTTTGGCATGGAGCTGGTTCTCTGGAGTTATTGCTAATTTCTTCTTTTTTCATAGACCTGGTGTTGCCCTCTTTGGCGGACTTATATATGGCGTAGTACTAGCTCCATACGCATTTTCTCGTTGGCTCGGTAGACCGTAAAGTTATTTGAATGATTTTTGCACTGCTCAATCTTTTTTTACTGCTATTTGTAATTACTAACGCACTGACAATGCCAAAGTTGAGTCACCAGTCAAATACATTACGTTCTATCGCAGTCCATATTCCAATGCGAAATGAAGCAGTAAATGTCGCTGAATTGATTGCACTTCTAAAAAGCCAGTCATACAGCGGTGCTTATCATTTCTATATTCTCGATGACAATTCAACAGATCAAACATATTCACTTTTGGAAAAAGCAATCGATGGCGACAAGCGTTTTACCCTTATAGCCGGAGGTGAGCCACCGAGCGGTTGGATAGGCAAGACGTGGGCCTTACAGCAATTATTCGAGAGTAGCGAGGAAGAGATTGTCATTACTCTCGATGCTGACGTACGAATTTCTTCCACTGCACTATCGCAGGCGGTAAGCACGCTGGACACATACAGACTCGACTACCTCTCTATCTATCCCCGCCAAATGGCGACTACTTTTGGCCAACGAATGATCCAACCATTATTGCAATGGTCATGGTTATCAACACTGATTTTGAGAATAACTATTAGATCTACTAACCCAGCATTTGCGGTGGCTAATGGACAATTCTTTGTGGTTCGTCGCAGCGTACTATCTGGATATCAAGGTGTTTCTAACCAAGTGTTAGATGATATGGAGTTAGCACGCGTCCTATTGCGAAATGGTCACAAGGGCGGTGTGGTCAATGGTGGAGATATTGCACGATGCCAAATGTATTCATCCTTTGCGGAATTGCGCGCAGGATATGCAAAATCATTATGGAAAGCATTCGGTTCAATTGGAGGAACAATTTTTGCTATTACATTTATTTTTGCATCCGGAATCGTTCCAATAATTCTTATTCTTATGGGCTCAGTCTGGGGTTGGATCGCATTCGAACTCATTGTGCTCTCACGCGTAATTAGCGCATCTCTATCAAATGGCAGAATATTAGATTCACTCCTACATCCAATATCCTCAATCCTGCTTGTATATCTAATCATTTACTCTTGGAGTGCGCGCAAAAGCGTGCAATGGAAAGGTCGCACACTTTGAAAATAGTCGTCATAGGTGCAGGCGTTGGTGGAATGTGCGCAGCCGCTCGTTTAGCAAAAGCTGGACACTCAGTTACGGTATATGAAGGAAGTGATCGAGTAGGTGGAAAGTTACGCACTGAATGGATTGGTCGCTATGCATTTGATACCGGTCCATCGCTACTAACCCTTCCTGCTGTCTACCGAGATTTCTTCCTAAAAACAGGAAAACACATGGGACAAGAAATGGAAGTCGTCTCAGTAAATCCCTCTTTTGATTATCGCTTTGCTGATGGAAGTCAGGTCAAGTTTGCAAATCTTTCACGTTTTGAAACGTTGAAAGCAATTACAGAATCTTTTTCTGAAGAGAGTGCGAAGCAATGGGATTCATTGATGCGCGTGGCTGAAAAAATGTGGGATATCTCTAGAGAGCCCTTCATTGAATCCGAACTTAATTCCCCGTTCTCGCTCTTGAAAAGACCAACATTTATCAAAGATTTATTTGCGATAGCCCCTTGGAAAACTTTGCGCCAATTAGCCGATGAAGAACTCACTGATATACGTCTGCGATTCATACTAGATCGCTATGCAACCTATAGCGGATCAGATCCGCGCAAGGCCCCCGCCGTTCTCTCGTCTATTGCATTCGTAGAGGAAACATTTGGTGCATGGCACATAAAAGGCGGTCTTGGCACAATGGCAGATGCAATTTATGAGCGGTGCATCAAACATGGCGTGACATTTCACCTATCAACACCTGTTCAAGAGATTATTCTTACTAAAGGTGATGCAACTGGTCTAGTGCTAGCTAATGGGGAAAGAGTTGAAAGTGATGCGGTCATAAGTAATGCAGATGCCTCTTTTACATATAACTCACTAATCAAGAGTGGCTCTAGGAGGGTAAAGAGGGTTCGAAAGAAATTAGCTAAGACCGAAGCTTCTCTTGCTGGATTCTATGTACTCCTCGGTCTTCGTGCTAGTGACAAGCCACAACTTGAACACCACACAATTCTTTTTCCAAAAAATTACGATCTAGAATTTGATTCTATTTTTAGCGCTAAGAAGCCAGTTGAGAAACCAACTATTTATATATGTTCACCTCATGATGCAGCAATGGTAAAAAGTGAAAATTCTGTCGGGCTATTCGTATTAGTAAATGCTCCCGTGCATTCACAAGATCCAGCAAAGGGCTGGGACTGGAGCAATGAGAAATTCAATGTGGAATATGCTAATTCGATAATTGACCAAATTGAGGCTCGCGGTATATCAATTAGAGACCGCTTGGAAACAATTACGATACGAACCCCTCTGCAACTACAAGAGAGTGTCAACGCACCTGGTGGTTCAATCTATGGAAGTTCTAGTAATGGAGCGCGCGCTGCATTCCTTCGAGCAAAAAATAAATCACCCATTAAGGGGTTGTATTTCGTAGGTGGTTCAACACACCCCGGAGGTGGACTTCCACTTGTTGGAATTAGTGCAGAGCTTGTAGCTAATGCAATTGGGAGCGCGCGAAACGCACAACCAAATAGAAGCTAATAGTTTGCAGTACTAAATAAGCAATAGATAAATACGTTACCCCCGAAATATTCGCATGCCACATAATTAGTGCGATAAATATAAAACTCGCACGTACTGGGCGCTCAACTGGCGTAACTACTCCTAGATCTTTGACACCAAGAGATGAAAGGCGTGCCCGTGCATATTCTTGAATGCTGGCAATAACCCAAAGCACAATGGTTATCCAGGCAGGTACGCCTATTCGATATAGAGCTACGAGCCATAATGCTTCACTAATACGATCTGCCACTGAATCAAATATTGCTCCTCTATTACTCTCCTTCTTTTGAAATATTGCAACACTGCCATCGATTCCATCACAAAATAGCGAGAAGACTAAAAGCGCAATTGCCCACAGTGACAGCGCCCAATAAGCAGTTGCAACTGCTGCAAGTAAGCCAAGAAGAGTAAGTGCGTTAGGAGTCAATCGCAGAAGTGTTGCAATGAGTCCACATCGATAGGAGATAGAGAGCCATGCTCCAACTATTCCCGTAACTGGAGAACCACTATGAAGTTGGCTCCATCTTTCAAGAAACTCATTTTTAGAGATCATTTAGCGTGATACTCCTAGGTTTTCATAAATCTCGCGAGTTGCAGTTGAACTATTCATTGTATAAAAATGAATACCAGGTACACCTTCTGATAAAAGCTTTTGACATAAGTCTGTTGCTATTTCCACACCAAGTGCGCGCACAGCTTCAGAATCTTTCTCAATAGCAAGAAAACGTTTCATAATCGAATCTGGGATTGGAGTTCCACCAAGTTCAGACATTCGACTGAGTTGCTTTACATTTGTTACTGGCAATATTCCAGCAATGACAGGCAAACTGGAACCGCGTGCGCTCAATCGATCAACAAGTTTGCGCCATCTATCGACTTCAAAGAAAAATTGTGTCGTTGCAAAGGTTGCGCCAAGTGACTCTTTGCGCATAAGGACGTCGATATCTTTATCAAAATTTTCCCCAGATGCAGGATGGCCATCTGGGAATGCGGCAACGCCGATTGAAAATCCACCAAGTCTTGTAGCGAGTTCAACTAATTGATCTGCATGATCAAATCCATCGGGAGTAGAAATCCATGGGGCACTTGGCCCGCCTACAGGATCACCGCGTAGCGCCAAAATACTTGAGATACCGGCATCACGATACTTACCTAAGATTTCGATAAGTTCTTCTTTAGTCGAACCCACACATGTTAGGTGTGCAACTGTTGGAATTTTTGTTCGCTCTGTGATGTGAGAAGTGATTGCAATTGTTCGATCACGAGTGCTTCCACCCGCACCATATGTAACAGAGATAAAATCAGGGTGTAGCGCTTCTAGGCTAGTCATTGCAGCCCAAAGGCGCTCTTCACCCTGCGCATCTTTAGGCGGGAAGAATTCGAATGAATAAGAAGTGCGGTTGGCCACGGAGTGAGGGTACCGTTACCGCGTGATAGATGAGCAAAAGACGACACTTGCCCAAGTACGAGAGAGTATTGAAGCCGAGCTCGCACATTTTCTGAGTGAACGCACCTCATATTTGGAATCAATATCAAGTGATCTCCGACCTGTTGCACACTCCCTCTCATCATTCTTACTCGATGGCGGGAAAAGACTTCGCCCACTCTTTGCATATAGCGCCTTTGTTGGCGCTGGTGGCGTGATTGATAAAAATATAATCAGAGCAATTTCAAGTCTTGAACTTTTGCAAGCTTGCGCACTCATTCATGACGATCTTATGGATGGCTCGGATACACGACGAGGTAAACCATCAATACATCGCCATTTCGAAACTATTCATCACAGTGAACAGATGGAAGGCTTTGCAGAGCGTTATGGAATGGCAGCAGCTGTGTTGCTGGGAGATTTAGCACTCGTACTCTCTGATCAGATGCTTAATTCTGCGGGCTTAGATTCAGCGCAGATGCATTCAGTACTTCCTGTTCACGACGAGATGCGCGTTGAACTCATGGCAGGACAATTCTTAGATATTCACGAACAGACTCAGAAAAATACGAGCGTAGAACGCTCACTCACAATTGCGCGCTACAAGTCGGGTAAATACACAATTGAACGCCCACTTCATATTGGATCCTCCCTTGCAATCACTGATACGAAATCACGCAAGAGCATTGATGATGCATATTCTGCTTATGGACTACCACTTGGTGAGGCATTTCAACTTCGTGATGATCTACTTGGTGTATTCGGAGATCCATCAGTAACAGGTAAGCCTGCTGGAGATGACTTACGAGAAGGTAAGCGCACTGTTTTAGTGGCCATGACTTTAGAAAATTCATCTCCTAGTGCCACTGCTCATTTCATGGACACCTTTGGCTCATCAGAATTGAGTGTCACAGATGTGGAAACTCTTCGCGAAATCATTACTGACTCAGGAGCGCGTTCTCGTGTTGAAGAACTCATTGATTCACGAACTTCTAGCGCGCTAGAAGCGCTGGGACATGGTGGAATTAACCCTATTGGACAAGCCCTACTTACAGAGCTTGCAGCGTTATCGACCCGTAGGAGTATGTAGAAATCATGAGTGCACGAGTCAAAGGTCCTACGGATCATGTTGTAGTAGTTGGTGCAGGACTTGCTGGCTTGAGTGCTGCGCTGCGTCTTGCCGGAGCTGGACGAAAAGTAACTGTCATCGAACGCGAATCAGTACCTGGTGGACGAAATGGTTTACTGCAAAAAGAAGGTTATGCATTTGATACTGGGCCATCAGTTCTAACAATGCCTTCATTGATTGAAGATGCTTTCAATTGTGTCGGTGAGAATATGAAAGATTGGCTCGAACTCAGCCCTGTCTCACCTTTGTATCGCGCCTTCTATGCCGATGGTTCACAAATCGATGTACACGCAAACACTCAGGCGATGGAGACAGAGATCTCGGAAAAGATTAGCGCAAGTGAAGCAGCTGGATATCGTCGCTACGTTGACTTTGTAACTAAGTTATACAAGTACGAGATGAATGATTTTATCGATAGAAATATTGATAGTCCGCTTAATTTGCTCACACCAAATCTTGCTCGATTGATTGCACTGGGTGGTTTTCGCAAACTCTCTCCCAAGGTAAATCAATTCATGAGCGATCCACGTCTACAACGGGTTTACTCTTTTCAAGCCATGTATGCAGGCGTGAGTCCTCAACAAGCGCTAGCCATCTACGCAGTTATTGCATATATGGATTCCGTCAATGGTGTTTTCTTTCCTAAGGGCGGTATGCATGCAGTCCCTCGTGGACTTGCAGCTGCAGCTCAAAAACATGGCGTTGAATTCAAATACAACACAACGGTTACTGGTTTAGAAATCGTTAATGGTCGCGCAAAAGCGGTAACAACTAATACAGGTGAGCGCATCGAATGTGACGTTGTAGTGCTAAATCCAGATTTACCCGTTATGTGGCGCGAACTTCTTGGAAAAACTCCTCCATCTATCAAGAGACTTAAGTATTCGCCATCGTGTGTAACACTTCTAGCTGGCTCTTCTAAGAAATATGACCACGTCGCTCATCACAATATTCATTTTGGCGAATCGTGGGATGGAGTCTTTGATGAACTAATCAAAAAGAAGGTACTGATGAGTGATCCCAGCATTCTTGTTACGGTTCAATCTCATGATGATCCCGATTTAGCACCCCCAGGAAAAGAGTCCTATTACGTACTTTTCCCAACTCCAAATCTTGATGCCGATATTGATTGGAAAGTTCAAGCACAGCCATATCGTGACCATATGGTTGAAACTCTGGAAGCACGCGGATACGAAGGTTTTGGCGATGCAATTGAAATTGAACAGATAACAACTCCTTTAGATTGGCAGAATCAAGGTATGGAACGCGGTGCACCATTTGCAAGTGCGCATACTTTCTTTCAGACAGGACCATTTAGACCTCGTAACTTAGCTGCAGGATTTGAGAACATTGTCTTTACAGGTTCTGGAACGCAGCCTGGTGTTGGTGTTCCTATGGTTTTAATCTCTGGTCGTTTAGCTGCAGAAAGAATTGTGGGTCCGGTGAAGTAAATGGACGAACTCGCGTCGGCCGGAATTACAGATCCACTTCTTAGGCAATCTTACGAAGAATGTAAGCGACTCAATTCTCTACATGGAAAAACGTATTACTTGGCAACACTCTTGCTTCCGCGAGAGAAGCGACCATTCGTTCATGCTCTATACGGTTTTGCACGGTATGCCGATGAAATTGTCGATGACCTTGCATCCGATCTAACTATCCAAGAAAAAAGTGATCTGCTCTCACGCTGGGGTGACCAAGTTCTTCAAGGTCTATCAACTGGAAATAGCAATGACATCGTAGGTCGAGCACTCATCGATACTGTTTCTAGATTCAAAATTCCCCATGAACACTTTGTTGCATTCCTACATTCTATGAAAATGGATCTCACCATTACTTCATACGCCAACTATGAAGCACTCATGGAATATGTCTATGGTTCTGCCGCAGTGATTGGCTTAGAAATGGTTCCAATCCTTGGGCCGCTCTCAGATAAGGCATATGAACCAGCAGAAAAACTTGGAATTGCCTTTCAGTTAGCAAACTTTATTCGCGATGTAAATGAAGATTTAGATAGAGGGCGTGTTTACTTACCCCTCGATGAACTCGCATCCTTTGGGGTAGATAGAGAGCTACTCGAAAGAAGAGTGCTGACTCCTGAAATCGTACAAGCGCTCAAATTTCAAATCGCGCGCGTGCGACAACTACAGAAAGAAGCGACTCCCGGAATACAAGAGCTTGCTCCATCGAGTCGTCCATGCATAGAAGCTGCAAGTGAGTTGTACTGCGGAATAGTTGATGAAGTGGAAAAGATTGATTATCAGATCTTCAACAAGAGAGCTAAGACTTCAATTACCAGACGTGCTCGAGTTGCATCCAAGGCTTATGTGAAAGCGCTTCAAGCTCGCTAGTTCTTCTTACCGAAATATACCCAAAGCGATAGAACGCTAAGTAATAGAGAGAAACCAAAGAACAAATCTTCAACTGGTGCCGAAGCAATACGAAGACCAATAATCGTATCTGCTTTATACATAACGATATTGCGTGAAGTGAGCCACCAATTTGTGACTAATTGGAAAGGAAGGACGACGGCATAAGAGGTCCAGAAAACTTTACGAGAAATCAATTGAATTTTTGTGATTCGTAAATCAAATCCAATTGCAAGAATAAATGAGAGAAGCGCTATCTGGGTATAGCTCATTTCTCATCCCCAACTACCCAATGCTTTTTCACTTTTCGTACCGCTTCAATAGTCATAATTCCTGCTATCGGGATGATAAAGAAAAATAGAAATTCTTCAAGTGGGATATTGAATGGGCCAAAGATTCCCAGTATTTTTTTTGAATCGAAATACCAATGTCCACGGGAAATGGCGAAGGCATCCCAACAAATGAAAAGAAGCGCTATTGGCGCAATACTCATCACTACTCTTTTAAGCCGTGCAAGGACTCGAACCTGTAAAACAATCTCTAACCAAAAAGAACCCAAGATTGTGAAGGCTAGCATCGCCATATAACTCCACTTGAGCATAAATATATTCTTCCTTATTGAAGGCAGAACGCGCACTTTTTGAATTGATTCGATAGAGTTACAAACGCGGGAGCCGACAAGGCTGAGAGGGTCTGAGATTCAGATCGACCGCTTGACCCGTCCGGTAATGCGGATGTGGAAGGGAATGTGATGTCCTCTATTTTATTTACCGCGTGGGGCTACCCAGTATCAATTCTGGAATCAATTGCAGCATCAACTTCATTAATTGGAGTTTGGCTTGGGACCACACGAAAAAGAATTACTTGGCCGTGGTGGGCATTGAGTAGCGCTTTGTACGGAGTCTTTTTCTATCAAGCAAATTTATTGGGAAGTGCCGCTCTTCAAATTGTTTTTGTTATTGCTGCAATCCTTGGTTGGCTAGATTGGGAGCCAAGTGGTGCCAAACCAGGAAAACTTTCTAATCGCCTTCGCATTTACTGGATAGTCGGACTCATTCTAGGATGGATAGCACTTGCTCCATTGCTTTCACGAATTGGCGCAGCGGCTACGTGGGTTGATTCATTTCTCTTTGTTGGATCCCTTGTTGCACAAATTTTGATGGTTTTACAAAAATATGAAAGTTGGCCACTGTGGCTTGTAGTTGATGCAGTTGGAACCGCACTCTATGCACAGCAGGGTTACTGGTTTACATCACTTCTTTATTTAATCTTTACCTTCGTAGCCTTAGTCGGATGGAAGAATTGGTATGAATCTCGTAGCAGCGCTCACTGACTTATGCACGAGTTCTCCCAAAGCAGGCAATACTCACATCATCGCCATTGATGGCCCCGCTGGTGGTGGAAAAACCACTCTTGCAATGCAAATTTCGCAAGCGCTCTCCTCTAGATTTTCCATCGAAGTGGTTCACATGGATGATCTATATAACGGGTGGGATGGCGCTCTCGGTGAGAATCTAACTGAATTACTTTCAAAAATTATCGTAGCCCAAAAAAAATCTCAGAATTTCCTGCTTCCACATTTCGATTGGATTGCACATAAGTATTCAGATCCCCGTGATCTAAAGCCCTCTCAAATCCTTATTCTTGAAGGGGTTGGAAGCGCACGAGCAATTGTTCGAAATAGCGCTACAACAACTATCTGGATTGAAGTTGACCGAACAATCGGAATCGAAAGAGTTATCGCCAGAGATGGCGAAGAGATTGAATCTCAAATGAAGCAATGGTTGATAGACCAAGAGATATATTTCACTTCTGATAAAACACGAGAAAGTGCGCAATTTATACTGAGTACATAGATATATTGGGCGCGCCCATCGCCTACTCGAACGGCTTCTTCTCTAAAATCTCATACATGTCAGACCTCACCGGCGAACTCATAGATGGGCGTTATCAGCTCATCCGCCAAATCGGTAACGGTGGCATGGCAGTTATTTATGAAGCACTCGATACCCGACTAGATCGCAAGGTTGCGGTAAAGATAATGCATCCGCATTTGGCTCAAGATGAAGAATTTGTTGGACGTTTTATTCGTGAGGCCAAAGCGGCGGCGGCGCTATCCCATCCCAATATCGTTGCCGTGCAAGATCAAGGTTGGAATCAAAGCGGAGCCCCTGCAGTCTTTTTAGTTATGGAATTGATTGAGGGCCATACTCTTCGCGACTTTATTTTTGAACGTGGGCGATTTGATGTCAAGGATGCTCTCAATTATCTCACTCCTATCTTGAGTGCACTCGCTGCTGCACACAGAATTGGCATTGTTCACCGTGATATAAAGCCTGAAAATATTCTGATTTCAAAAGAGGGCCGAGTAAAGATTGCTGATTTTGGATTGGCACGTGGGACTCTACTTGGAACAACAATGACTGCAGAATCCAGCATTATTTTAGGAAGTGTTTCATACCTCTCCCCTGAGCAAGTGCAGAGAGGTGTCGCAGATTCTCGAAGTGACGTGTACGCAACAGGAATCGTTGCATTCGAAATGTTAACGGGAGAAAAGCCCTTCCCAGGTGAAACGCCAATTCAAATCGCCTACATGCATGTCAATGAAAAAGTCCCTGCAGTAAGTACAAAGCGAAAAGATATACCTCCAGCCCTGGATGCACTCATTCTTCGCGCCACAAGTTCGAATCCAGACGATCGCCCACGTGATGCTGCAGAGTTCCTTACTGAGCTCCAGAAAATTTTGGGAGTAATTGATCCTTCAAGAAATCAAATGAGTTTAGAACTTGATCTACCTGTTCAAACTGCGAAAGAAAATAAGCGCGAAAAGAAGACGAGGCCAATCCGAGAAGAATCCATTCCGAAAGAATCTACCGCAGTAACTCGCGCCAAGAAGAGAAAGATAAGCAGGCGCGTTCGCAGAAATAGATGGATTGCATTTTTCCTTGCAGTCGCAATCGGAATTGGTGGCTGGTACGCACTTGTCGGTCCTGGTTCACGAGTCGTTGTCCCATCCGTAGTTGGTGGCACTCTCGATGATGCTACGAGCGCTTTTTCTCCTTTGGGAATAACTGCTGAAGTAAGTCAGAATGTTTTTGATGAAGAAATAGGTAAAGGAAAGATTATTTCTTCCGACCCTGCAGGAGGTGGTCGAGTCACTGCGGGCGGTTCCGTAAAACTTACTATTTCGAAAGGTCCTGAGAGGTATACCGTTCCTAATCTTCAGGGGCTGACACCAGAGGCGGCCCAAAAGGTAATTGAAAAATTTCCACTTCGCTTTGGGTCACTGACTGAAAATTTTAGTTCAACCATTCCTGCAGGATTTGTAATTGCAGCATCACCAGTGAGCGGTGAATCCGTAAAGAGAGAGACCATAATAAATATTGTTGTTAGCAAAGGAGTAGAAAAAGTTGAACTTACCTCTTATCTTGGTAAGAGTGGTGAGCAAGCACTCAATGAATTGACCGATGCTGGATTTGATGTCATATCTACGTATGAGTTTAATGAGAGCGTTTTATCTGGTGGAGTAATTACACAAAGTCCTGACGGAAATACACCTACCGAGAAAGGCGCGAAGATCACCCTCGTCATTTCCAAGGGCTCTCAATATGTATATATACCAAATGTTTACTCGCTCGTAGAATCAAAGGCGGTCAAGGCACTCAAGGATCTAGATCTCAAAGTAAGTGTGAAGAAAATGGGCAAAAAGAGTGTGAAGAGTGTTACAAATATTGCCCCGAAAGTTGGCACGAAGGTAAAACGTGGCAGCACGGTGGTCATCACAGTAGGGTAAGCAAATGTCTCCTGTAGCTAAAACAAAAACCCGACTAGGTGCACATACTCCAACTTCTGGTGGAATGGTCAAGCGATCACTGGGGTATGCCCAAACTATTGGCGCAGATGCGATTCAGATTTTTGCATCGAATCCTCGCGGTTGGGCGCAATCAACACCTAATCCAGAAGCTGACGAAGAGTTTCGTACAAAAGCTGCCGAGTTAGATATTTATACATATGTACATGCATCTTTTCTTATTAATTTAGGTTCTCCAACTGAAAATACATATGTAAATTCACTTGCATCAACTGCTTATTCGTTACAGCGTGGCGCACAAGTTGGTGCGCGAGGCGTTGTTATCCATACCGGCTCTGCTGTCAATGAAGATCACGTTGATAATGCCTGGAAGCAGATTCACGAAGGAATGATGCCTGTGCTCAATGCACTCGGAGATGATGCTCCATTTTTATTACTTGAGCCAACTGCTGGTCAAGGTCAATCTTTAGTAAAAAAGTTAGACGACTTAGAAAACTATCTCAAAGCACTCGAATATCATCCAAAAGTTGGAATCTGTCTCGATACATGTCACGTCTTTGCTGCCGGTCATGACATTGCAAAAAAAGGTGGGATGACTGAGACAATCGATTTACTCATTGAAATTGCTGGTCTAGAGCGCTTTCAACTCATTCATGCAAATGATTCTATGGATGTGTGCGGCGCTCTCAAAGATCGTCATGCAAATATTGGTCAAGGCAAAATCGGCGTAGAACCCTTTAGAGAACTTCTTGCTCACCCAGCGGTCAAGAATGTTCCATTGATTCTCGAGACTCCTGGCATGGAACCTGCGCATGGCCCTGAAATTGAATTACTCAAAGAGTTACGTGACTCTCAATGACAACAGCAAAACACGCCTACAAACTCAAAATGGCTCCGTGGGCTTTGCTCACCGTCTCTATTGCTTGGGGTTTGTCATTCGTTGTGATGAAAGATGCAATCGAGCGACAAAGCGTCAATAACTTTCTATTTACTCGTTTTGGCTTAGCAGTCATCGTTATGGTTGCAATCAAACCTAAGGTAATTCAGTTCTTCACTAAAGATCTCTTGCTCCGCGCAGGAGCTGCGGGCTTATTTCTTGGCAGCGGCTACATTCTTCAAACTCTTGGACTTGCTCGCACGGGTGCGGCAATTACTGGCTTTGTTACTGGCCTT
>Ga0114974_10001723_pt1 | contig 17199 bp, 17 predicted proteins | sample S_130206_EF_Meta_FD_87318 | JGI IMG/M metagenome (GOLD analysis project Ga0114974, IMG submission 87318) | Freshwater microbial communities from Lake Simoncouche, Canada to study carbon cycling - S_130206_EF_MetaG | ecosystem: Environmental > Aquatic > Freshwater > Lake | place: Lake... | reverse complement strand
TTTGAAGAACAAATGAAAAGGACATGGAGATTGCTGGATTTACGATTATCAAAAATGCTGTGACCAATGATTTTCCCATCGTGGAGGCCATCAAATCTATTTTGCCCGTAGTGGATGAAATGATTGTTTTAATTGGCGACTCCACCGACGAAACCATCGCATTGATTGAGTCTATTGGTGATTCAAAAATCAAAATCCATCATTCGGTTTGGGATAAAAATTTAAGAAAAGGAGGTTCGGTGCTTGCTGTTGAAACTAATAAAGCGTTTCAATTGATAGACGATACTTTCACTTGGGCTTTTTATATACAAGGAGATGAAGTGGTACATGAAAAATATCATGCCAACATTTTAGCAGCCTGTGAAAAGTATGCAAAGGACGAAGCAGTGCAAGGCTTGTTATTTCATTATAAGCATTTTTTTGGTACTTATGATTATGTAGGAGATAGCAGAAAATGGTATGCACATGAAACGAGAATCATTAGAAATAATAAAGCCATTAGTGCTTATAAGGATGCGCAAGGTTTTAGAATTGGAAGTTCCAAATTGCCGGTAGCTGCTTTGGATGCTAGCATTTATCATTATGGTTGGGTAAAGAGCCCAGCACAAATGCGCAAAAAACAAAAAGAGAGCGCTGCCTTCTGGAATGACGATACTAAAATGTCAGCCATCAATGCTAGTCCTGACCATTATGATTTTACAGGTTTTGATTCCTTAGAAAAGTTTACCGATACGCACCCCAATGTGATGTTAGATCGTATTCAACAAAAAAATTGGATCATTGATTTAGACATTTCTAAAAAAAACTTTTCTTTTAAAAATAGAATTTTATATTACTTTGAAAAGTGGACCGGGATGAGGCCATTTGATTTTAGAAATCATCACATTATTAGACCTTAATGTTATACTCGATACAAGATATTATTGCAGGCGTTAAAAAAGGAGACTTTCTTTTTTTATCAAAAACAATTTCGCATATTGAAAATAATGCAGAAGGGACGGACGCATTTGTAGCAGGGCTAAATGTAGGCAATGCACCGGTTATTGGTTTTACGGGTCCTCCTGGCGCTGGTAAAAGTACATTGATAGCGTCTTTGGTAGGGGAGATGGTTAATGAAGAAAAAACAGTTGCTGTACTTTCGGTGGATCCAAGTTCCGTTATTCATGAAGGTGCTTTATTAGGGGATAGAATTAGAATGAGGGAATGGTATTTACACCCGGCTGTATATATAAGATCTTTGGCCACCAGAGGGCATTTAGGGGGATTGATAAAATGCATTGACCAAATGGTTTTGCTCTTACAATCGGCAGGATTTGATTACATCCTATTAGAAACAGTAGGCGTTGGGCAATCTGAAGTGCAGGTTGCAAAAATTGCGTATCCAACCGTTTTGGTATTGGTGCCAGAAGCGGGGGATGAAATTCAAATGATGAAATCGGGCTTATTTGAAGTGGCCAATATTTTTGTAGTAAATAAATCGGATCGACCAGAAGCGCAAAAATTCGCCAATCATTTGAAGCAATCATTAGCAGACAGAGCAGCAGATAATAAAAAAACTTCCTTTGTTCAGACGACCGCTAATACAAAAGAAGGGGTATTAGAATTACTGAATGTGATTAAACAATATGGTCAATCAATCAACCATGAGTAATTCAAAAATCAAATTCAGTGCGCTCATTGAAAATAATAAAATTGCGGCTACCGTTTGGTTTGGCTTGGTAGCAGTTGCTTTGTTGAATGCGGTGAAGGGAGATGCTTATAATAATTTCATCATTTTTAAACAGTCTTTTTTTCATTTAAAAAATAATACCAATTTATACCTGGAGTATATTAATGAATACAAAGACCATTATTATTACAGCCCAAGTTTTGCCGTATTGGTGATCCCTTTTGCATATCTACCCAATTTAATAGCCCCTTTTGCTTGGGGATTTTTTGATGCTGGTATTTTGTATTATGCGATTAGGAAATTGCCTATCAAGGCGAAGTATCAAAATTTCATTTTATTACTTTCTGCCAATGAAATGATGAACGCGAGTTCTAATTTACAAAGCAATGGTATCATGGCCGCTACCATTATATTATCCTTTGTATTGATCATCAATCAAAAAGAGAGCGCATCGGCGAAAATGATGCTATTAGGCTTTTTTATTAAATTATATAGTATTACAGGGTTGGCATTTTTCTTTTTCAGTAAACAAAAAATAAAATTTGCACTCTATTTTATTTTCTGGGCCATTGTTATTATGTGCTTGCCTTTATTAGTAACAAGTCCGGCTAACTTATTGCAGTGTTATAGAGATTGGTTCGCAGCATTATCTCTAAAATCTAATTTTGATATTACGGTTTCCATGCATCAAAATATGGTGGACATTACTTTACAAGGAATGGTGAAAAGAATATTTAATCTGCCAAATTTGGTGAAATGGTATTTTATTATTCCAGCCCTCCTTATTTTCGGGGCACAATATTTATTATACAATTATTTTACACATCCCGTTTATCGATTGTATATGTTATGTTCGGTACTTCTTTTTATTATTGTATTTAATACAGGCACAGAGTCGCCTACTTTTATTATTGGCGTACCCGCTATTTGTTTATGGTATAGTTTGCAAGAGAAAACAAAATGGATGAACACCATTTTTATAGTGGCTATCTTTTTTTCCAGTTTCTCGTATTCCGATATTTTCACCCCTTGGTTGAGAACGCATATTATGATGCCTTATGCATTAAAAGCCCTGGGCTGCTTTATAGTTTGGGTAGTGATTGCAGTGCAAATATTCACCAAGCAATTTTTGAAAGTAAGGGTAGAGAAATTAAGTAGCTAGTAAAGAAGCATGCAGGACTAGGCAGGATAGAGATTATCCTTGCTTTTCGTTTTTCCACCATTTAAAGGCGATATATCCCATAATCGCAAATGGCATTGCAGCTAAGTACAAAACACCCCCATTAAAGCCTTTTCCGGCTTCCTCACCCATTTGGCTAGCTGTTTTCGTACAAATAGAGCATTGCGCAAATAAGCTGGCTGTATAAGCTTGTAATAGAATGATCATAAGAATTCGCTTCATAAAGGCAAAATTACAATAAAAAAACCCGAACCTACAAAAGCAGTTCGGGGAATCTTATAAGTACGCAAATGGTATTATGCGCTAGCTTTCGTAGCCTTTTTAGCTTTAGCGATCTTGTGAGGTCTGCTCTTTCCGAATGAGCCTAAGAATCTTTTTCCTTTAGCTGTTTTTTTATCTCCTCTGCCCATGATAATTGTGTTTTTTAGTGATTGGATTGCAAAAATAAAAAAACCCCCTGATAAAAGGGGGTTTTTATTGAAATAAATTTCAAATTACAATTTGCCGCTTAATTCTTTACCAGCTTTGAATTTTGCAACTTTTTTAGCTTTGATCTTGATGGTAGCTCCAGTTTGTGGGTTACGACCAGTTCTAGCTGCACGCTTTGATACTGAGAAAGTACCAAAACCTACTAAAGTTACTTTGTCACCTTTTTTCAAAGATTTAGTTACTGCTTCGATAAAAGCATCTAAAGCTGCATTAGCTGATGTTTTTGTTAATTCTGCGCTGTCCGCGATGTGTGCGATTAATTCTGCTTTGTTCATAGATGTGTTTTTTATAGTTTTAAACGATAGAACAAATTTATTGGCTTTTGTGAAACGAAAAAATATTTTGCCATTTATTTTTAATTTTATTTTTCCACTAAAACCCTTAAATAGCAAGGTTTTCAGGTATAAATAGGCCTAAATGTTTAAAATCATTTTTTCGTAATTATCGCTGAAACCCTTTGTAGCATTGACTTTTAGCCATGAAAAAGCTGAAATATAGGCTACTGGGGCGTTTTAGCCAATTAAACTATCCACAATCAATTCACAATTCGCATTGTGGTAACGAAGTGAAAACATTGATCTCCCCAGGTTTTTTGCAGCTCATCCAATAATGGACTCGAAAAAGTTTCCGTGAATTGAGCTAGGTTTTCGGGGGTTGTAGCAAACAATTGCATCGTATAAGTAGGTGATTGATCTGATGTTACCTCTAATTCGTAAAATTGATGATTTTGAAAGCAACCTGTTGCATCCAACATGGGGATGAATTTACTTTTCATCCATAAAAGCCACTGTTCTTGCAGGTTTGGGGCAATTTGAAAACTTATATTATATACGTGCATGGTGTAAATAGTTATCGTTATTTTTTTAGTTCAATCACAATTGGACAATGATCACTGTGTTTGACCATCGGTAAAATACCTGCGTCCTTAATTTGTTTTTCAAGTGCATTGGTGGCACATAAATAATCTATTCTCCATCCTTTATTGTTAAGCCTAACAGAGGGAAAGCGCTGACTCCACCAGGAATAGGCGCCGGTTGCTTCAGGGTGCTTGTGTCTAAAGCTATCTATCCATCCTGCTCCTATGAATTGATCCATCCATGCCCTTTCGGCTGGTAAAAAGCCCGACGATTTCTTATTTCCTTTAGGATCATGAATGTCTATTTCGCCGTGTGCAATATTATAATCACCGGCTACTATAATATTAGGCCTTTCTTTTTTTAAAGCTTCTATCCAAACAAAAAATTCATCCAACCATTGGTATTTATAGCCCTGTCTTTCCTCGCCACTTGTGCCCGAAGGGAAATAGGCGTTCACAATAGTTAAGTCTCCAATGTCCACGCGGATCACCCTTCCTTCATAATCGCTCATTTCATATCCATTTCCGCAAGCCATATAGGATGGTTTCTTTTTACTAAATACGGCAACGCCACTGTACCCTTTCTTTTGGGCTGGATACCAGGATACATGATAACCCATATCTGTAAAAAGTTTCAAGTCAATATCATCGGGGGTTGCCTTTGTTTCCTGCACACATAAAACATCAACAGGATATGTTGACAACCACTCAATTAATCCTTTTTTGATGGCAGCGCGTATGCCATTAAGATTATAACTAACTATACGCATTCCTGTGTTTAATTTGGATTTTGAAAAATTTCACTAAAGGAGAACATGATTAAAAAATCGGATAAGGCGCTTGGCGCTTCTTTATCAACTAATACCATTTGAAAAGGTTTTCCTTTTCCAGAAAGAATCATAGTTAGTTTGTCATTTATAAAAATGGTCTTAATGATATTATTATCACTTAGTTTAATGGAGAAAGGAATATTATTTATTTTACCATCAATTGATTTAACATGTATTATAGGATATTTTTTGTTATTCACTTTATCTGTCAAAGCATATTGTTTTGTACTATCATAACCATTGTAAATAATATCTGAAAAAAAGTATTTGTCTTTTTCTGGCACGATGTCTTTCACCATAAAATAGCCAATACTATCCTTGTTGTTGTATATTTTATGAACCGAATCTGATAAAAAAACTAGTGCTAATTGATTATCGGCAGCTGCGGCATCAGCATTGAATTCCATGTATCCTTCTATATTATAATCATAGTCATTTTTCACATCTCTTAAATGTTGTATTACCTGATAATACTCACTATTATATGCGTTTATCCTATTTTTTTTAATTAAATTAATTATATTTTTATAGGGGTTATTAAGATTCTTGTCCCTAACATTAATTTTATTTAAAATAGCAGCCGGAGATCTTAAAATATGTGTTCCATTTGCTAAATTGTATACTATAAAATTCTTTGTAGTATCAAATAGGACCCTTGGCTGGTTATGTACAAATGGCATCCAATAATTATCTGTCGTATAAGAAGTGGGTAGCTTTGCATCCAAATATTCAATTTCTTCACTCGCTGGTGACAATAAATTTATGGCTTTGGTGATGGCATTGTATAGGTAGAATGGAGTACTCGCAGTCGCCTGATTTTCAATACCTATACCAAATGACGGTGCTTTTGCTAATCCAAGAAGAATTGTTTTTTGTAAAACTTTTTGTTGTTGTTTATTTAAAACACTAAAGGTCATCAACCAAAAACTATGTATACTGTCTTTTTTATCATCCGGTAGGTCCACTAAATTATTTCTAAACACAAGATCAGGATCCATTTCATACAATTCCAAATAAGCATGGTAGTCATAATCTCTTGTAGTCAACCAATTGATATTTATTTTTCCCAGCTGGCTTTGTTTGGTTAAATAAAATTCCTTGGTAACAATATTGGTATCTCTTGGCAAAGCCATTTTTAATAAAATGCCACTATCTAATGCTTTTATAATAGGGGTAATATCGCTTGGCAATTTCCAATAGCTTGCAGTTGGATGAATAGATGAGTATACTTGTATTTGTTCTAGTACTAACTTTTGTTGCCCCCAGCCATTCAATACCCATGTTTGGCAAAACAAGAAAATTATAATTGAATAGTAGCGTCTCATGTGTGGTTTTATACAAATTCAAATTTAGTTATTTTACGGTACACTACTTCATTATTTATGGTAACTTCAAGGGTACACAAATTTCCCATTTATTTAGAAGTGTGCAAGTAGATAATATGAAACAAAATTTTAGCCGCATTATTCCCGCTAGCAACAAAAGTTTTCATCTAGAAGGGCCTAAGCCTAGGATGAATGAGTTATTTTTTGCCTTAGAAATATTTATTCAATTTATTAAAGGGTTTAGAACCTTGCATTTTATTGGACCCTGTATTACGGTTTTTGGGTCTGCTAGATTTTCGTCCGGGCATCCTTATTATAAAAAAAGCGAAGAAGTAGGAAAGCGTATTGCCCAGTTGGGGCTGACCACCATGACGGGAGGCGGGCCTGGTGTAATGGAAGCTGCAAATAAAGGAGCTTTTGAAGCAGGAGGAAAGTCGGTGGGTTGTAATATTAAACTCCCATTTGAACAGGAGCCCAATCCCTATACCAATGTGTCTATTACTTTCAATTATTTTTTCATCAGAAAAGTTTTGATGGTAAAATATTCCTATGCATTTATTATTATGCCAGGAGGTTTTGGCACTTTAGATGAATTTTTTGAAACCCTCACTTTGGCACAAACCAAAGTGATCAATGATTTCCCCATTGTAGTTATGGGTCGTCAGTATTATCAGCCCTTCCACCATTGGATGGAACACATGATACAGGAAGGGACTATTTCAGAAGATGATCGTAAATTTATGTTATTCACCGATAGCGTTGAAGAAGCAATGAATCATATTAGCAAGTATGTACGCAATAATTATATCGTTAAACCAAGAAAGCGATTATGGTGGTTATTTGAAAAAGTATAATTATTCAATAACGGGTTGCAACCATCTGGTAATATATTCTAATGATTGATTTTTTCGTTTTGCGTAATCTTCTACTTGGTCCTGTTGAATTTTACCTAATCCAAAATACTGACTTTGTGGATTTGCAAAATACCATCCACAAACACTGGAAGCAGGATACATTGCTAAACTTTCGGTAAGTGTAATGCCAGTATGCTTTTCAGCTTCTAACAAATTAAACAAAGTATACTTTTCGGTATGATCCGGACAAGCAGGGTACCCGGGCGCTGGTCTAATGCCCACGTAATTTTCTTTAATTAATTCTTCGTTGCCCAATTGTTCCTCTTTTGCATAACCCCAAAATTCTTTACGTGTTTTTGCATGTAAGTATTCGGCAAAGGCTTCTGCAAATCGATCTGCCAAAGCTTGTAAAATAATTTTATTATAATCGTCTAGATTGTCTTCAAATGCTTTGATATGTTTTTCAATACCATGAATGGTTACTGCAAATGCACCCAAGTAATCCTTTTTATTTTCGGTACTAGGACAAATGAAATCCGCTAAGGAGAAGTTAGGTTGACCTTCAGCTTTCCTAGCTTGTTGTCTTAAGAAATGCAATTGTGTTTTTTCACCATTATGATTTAAGGTAACGTCATCTCCTTGAGCACTTGCTTCCCAGAAACCAATTGCTCCCTTAGCAGTTAACCATTTTTCTTTGATAATGGTTTGTAATAAAGCATTTGCATCGGCAAATAATTTGCTGGCTACTTCTCCCACTTTTTCATCTGTTAAGATGGCTGGGAAATTCCCATGCAATTCCCATGCAATAAAGAAAGGCTTCCAGTCGATGTAATCTACAAGTACCGATAAGTCGTTTATTTCAATGGCTTGGTTACCGGTGAAGCTAGGAGTAGCTACTTCAAATTTTGACCAGTCAATGGACATTTTATTTTTCAATGCTTCGACATAAGGGGTGGACTGCTTTACCGTTTTCTTATTGTCAAAATCTGACTTTAACTGAACGTATTCTTTTTCTATGTTACCTAGGAAAGCCGTTTTTTGTTCTTTATTCAAAAGCGAACTCGCAACGGTAACACTTCGAGATGCATCCAATACATGTATTACACCATCGCCATATTCGGGTGCAATTTTCACGGCCGTGTGCATACGTGAAGTGGTAGCTCCTCCAATCATTAGGGGAATATTCATACCACGACGTTTCATTTCCTTAGCAATATGCACCATCTCGTCTAAGGAAGGAGTAATTAAACCACTCAATCCAATAATATCTACATCTTGCTTCACGGCTTCTGCTAAAATTTTGTCTGCAGGCACCATAACACCAATATCAATAATTTCATAACCATTACAACCTAAAACCACCCCTACAATATTTTTTCCAATATCATGTACGTCTCCTTTTACGGTAGCTAATAATATTTTAGCCGGGCCTTTGGTTTTTGCGCCAGGATTGGCAGATACTAATTTTAATCTTTCTTTTTCTGCTTCGATGTATGGGGTTAATACTGCTACACTTTTTTTCATCACACGTGCACTTTTTACAACCTGCGGCAAAAACATTTTACCTGCCCCAAATAAATCACCTACTTGGTTCATGCCTGCCATTAAAGGACCTTCAATTACTTCTAGTGGGGCACTGTATTTTAATCTTGCTTCTTCGGTATCCTCGTCAATAAAGTCAGTAATACCATTAATTAAAGAATGGGCTAAACGTTTTTCTACGGTATCGTTTCTCCAAGCTAGTTTAAGTTTATTTGCTTCTTCGGAGGACTGTCCTGCATTTTCTCCGCTTGCTTTTATATTATCTGCATATTGTATTAATGCTTCTGTAGCTTGGTTGGTATCATTGTTCTTATTCAAAATCACATCCTCGCATAAATTTCTTAACACCGGATCAATCTCATCATATACCACTAATTGTCCTGCGTTTACAATACCCATGTCCATGCCCGCTTTAATGGCATGGTATAAAAACACCGCATGTATCGCTTCGCGCACTGCTTCATTACCTCTAAAGGAAAAAGATACATTGGAAACACCGCCACTCACTTTAGCCAATGGCATTTTTTGTTTAATCACACGCGTTGCCTCAATAAAATCTACTGCGTAGTTACTATGTTCTTCAATACCAGTAGCTACTGCAAAAATATTGGGGTCAAAAATAATATCCTGTGGATCAAAGCCCACTTGTTCTACTAGTATTTTATAGGCGCGTTCACATATTTCTATTTTACGATCCTTGGTATCTGCTTGACCTACTTCATCAAATGCCATCACAATAACTGCAGCTCCATAGGCTTTACATATATGTGCTTGCTCAATAAACTTTGCCTCCCCCTCTTTCATAGAGATAGAGTTCACTATACATTTTCCTTGCACACATTTTAAACCTGCTTCAATAATTTCAAATTTAGAACTATCAATCATTACTGGGATACGTGAAATATCCGGTTCGCTTTGCATAAGATTAAGGAAAGTAGTCATGGCTTTCACCCCTTCTAATAAAGCGTCATCCATATTTACGTCAATGACCTGTGCGCCACTTTCTACTTGTTGACGTGCCACAGATAAGGCTTCCTCGTATTTATTTTCCTTAATTAAACGCGCGAACTTTTTAGAACCCGTTACATTGGTTCTTTCTCCTACGTTTACAAAATTAGTTTCGGGACGAATCACTAATGGTTCTAATCCTGCTAATCTTAAATAAGGCTTAATATGTATTGTTTCGTCGCTCATAAGTTAAATGGTTGGGTCTAAAATTGGAAGTGATCTTGGCGTAATATTTTTTACATTATCCGCTATGTGTTTAATATGATCCGGTGTGGTGCCACAACAGCCGCCCACAATATTTACAAATTTATTTTTTGCCCATTCTTCAATGAAATGCGCCGTTTGATGCGGGGCCTCGTCATATTCACCCATGGCATTGGGCAATCCAGCATTCGGATAAGCCGAAGTGTAACAGGTAGCAATTTGTGCAAGTTCTTCAATGTGTGAACGCATTTCCTGTGCACCTAAAGCGCAATTGAGTCCAACGCTTAATGGTTTTGCATGTGCAACGGAAGTGTAAAATGCTTCCAAAGTTTGTCCGCTTAAAGTTCTTCCAGAAGCATCGGTGATGGTACCGCTAATCATGATTGGTAATTCCGGCTTGCCTAGTTTTCTAAAATATTCTTTAATGGCGAAGATCGCCGCCTTTGCATTTAAGGTATCAAAGATGGTTTCGATTAAAATAACATCCACACCACCATCCACAAGTCCACGAATTTGTTCTGTATAAGCCATCACCACTTCATCAAAAGTAACTGCACGAAATCCAGGATTATTTACATCGGGAGATAAACTTAATGTTTTATTCAAAGGACCAATGGCCCCGGCAATATATTTTTCAGTTGCATTAGGATGCTTTGATTTGTATTGGGTGATTGCTTCTCTTGCACATTTAGCAGCAGCGACATTTAATTCATAAGCCAAATCCTGCATGTCATAATCAGCCATAGCAATAGAAGTACTACTGAACGTATTGGTTTCAATAATATCAGCACCTGCTTCTAAATATTGCAAATGAATGCCGGCGACAATGGCGGGTTGGGTAATACACAATAAGTCATTGTTCCCTTTTACATCGGATGGCCAATTGGTGAACCTTGTTCCACGATAATCTGATTCCGTTAATTTATGACGCTGAATCATGGTGCCCATGGCACCATCAATAATTAATATTCTTTTTTTGAGGTTCTCTTGAATTGACATAATTAAATTTTTATGCATGTATCCAAAAGAAAAAGACAGCAACTAATAATACTATAAAAATGGAGGAGATATAATAGTATCGTTTATTAGTTCTATTTTTTTCCTTTCGGAAAGCAGGGTGAACAATAAACAAATCCGCCTGCAATGCGGGGCAAAGTTAACTTAGTATTGGCTTTTAGCCAAATAAAGGGGCATTACTATTAAAATAGGGCTTAATTAGTAGCTGGCACTCACTTCCACATTCACCTTATCGGCAACAAAACTGATTAAAATCCCATCCATGCCAAAGTCTTTAAGGCGAACTGTAAATTGAGCACTTGCCTTGGGCACCCCATTGATAATTTCTAAGGTTCCATTGGCTTGAATGGCTTTATTTACCCCATGTACCTGCATGGTGCCTGTAACGGAAACTGGGTATTTACCATTTTTAGTAAAGTTAACCGTATTAAAATTGGTTATTTGACCGTTAAAAGTAACGCGTGGGAATTTTTTGCTCTCAATATAATCAGCGTTAAAATGCTCTTCCATTTTTTTAATGTCAAAATGAAATCCTGTCGCCGCCATACTGAAAGTTAATACACCATTGGCTTCTAGGCGACTAGTCGCTTCTTTATTGACCGCTTCAATATCTTTATCGTCCAAAGCAATAAAGCGAACGGTTGCAGCTTTAGTCTCAAAAGCCCTTTGTGCATGGGCCAAGTTGGCACTTAATAAAATAATAGCGAGGAGGGTAAATATTTTTTTCATATAGTAGTATCATTGTATTTAATGTTTGAACATCAAATGTAGTTATTTTAATAATAACAATCTACTTGATATATTGTTGTATGGGTTGTCTATTGGAGATGCTCTTGCCTAAGGTCATTTCGTCGGCATACTCTAATTCCCCGCCAAATGCAATGCCTCTTGCAATGGTAGTGATGCGGCAGGGATTATTGGCCATTTTCTTTTGTATATAATAGATAGTCGTGTCCCCCTGTATGGTGGGGTTTAAGGCAAAAACCAATTCTGTTACCTTATCCTTATTGACTCTTTCAATGAGTGGCTCAATGGTTAATTGTTCGGGACCAATACCATCCAGAGGGGAAATAATGCCCCCTAATACATGGTAGGTTCCATGATATTGTTGCGTGTTTTCAATAGCAATCACATCTCTAATATTTTCAACTACACAAATGGTATCTTTTTGTCTTCCTGAATTTGCACAAATGGAACAAATAGTCCCATCACTAATATTATAGCATTTTTGACAGAACTGAATTTCGTTGCGCATTTTTTGAAGCGTTTCACCAAATTGGGTGGTTACTCCTTTGTCTTGTTTTAATAAATGCAATACCAATCGAAGTGCCGTTTTTTTACCAATGCCGGGCAACTTAGCAAATTCTGCTACTGCATTTTCAAGTAAAGAGGAAGGTAATTGCATAGGGACAAATGATTTGTAAAACTACTTATTAATTGTAATATTCAACTCGTTATCCCAGTCTGCTCTTATATTTAATTTCTGCGGTAGGTTCCAAACTTTTTCAGGTTGCTTTTTGCTCTTTCCAAAACCATAACTTCCCGTATCCCATTTCCCGTTCTTATTCTCGTCTTCTAAAATTTTAATTTGAAACTCTCCGGGAGGTAATTGAGCAATCTTTAAAGTGCTTGCATTCACTGGAAAACTAAATTTTATCTTATCATCTTGAGTCAACAATAATATTGGATTTTTATATTGCTCATATCCATTTATTTTTATCTCACTTGATCCATATGCAGTTTTCGGCTTGGTTGTAAAGACGAGCGTGTCATTTTTTACAAGTGTATTTTCTAGCGAATCTTTAATCCCGCGTTGCGGAACAATCAAATGAAATTTAGTATCACTTGGCCATGCATATTGTATTTCAATTTTCTGTGCGTCCGCATTATCCAACCGCACTGTAAAGCCCTTGATGGCCATGTTTAAAGTATCTGCTAATACAAGAGGGAAGCTGTCATTTAAATGTATTGGTGTTTCAAATGAAAGTTGAAGTGGGGATAATAAATCTAGTTGTTTACCTTCTAAACTTTTTGAATAAATTAGAGAAGGGGTATTACGTTTAAGGGCTTTTGTATTGACTACTTTTTTCTTTTCATTTTTTTTAGCTCCTTGAAAAACAAATAAATGAATAGAATCTTTTGATCTGCTTACTTTCACAGGGTTGTCTAAAAATGCAAATAGCTTTGTACTGTCGTCATACTTTTTTGTATAGTCATTGGGCAACACAAAAACATTGAATTCTTGATAAGGTAAGTAGTTAAATGAAAATTTCCCTTTACCATTTATTTTAGCATAATACAAGGGCCTATTCTTAAAAATAGCGGTATCATTATTGCTTGGCTGTAATAGTACAATTAAACTACTATCCACTTTCCCGGTTTCTGCAAGCAGGGCTGTGCCATTAATTCTTCCGCTATCCAAATAGTTGCCCGTACTAAACACATAAGTATAATCCTTAGCCACATTTCCTTCGTTAACATCTCTAATGGCATTCCCAAATTGAATACTGTAAGTGGTATTTTTTAGTAAAGTGTCTTTAATTTTAATACTAATTTTATCCAACACCGATACAATCAGCGGATTGGTTTTCATACTAGGCGAAACCACTACATTTTCTTGCAGGCTGGTGGTGTTAATATATTCGTTAAAATAAATTGAAATTTCTTTTGGTTGAACATTTATTGAAGAATCTATTGGATTTGCTTTAATGCGATAAGGAGGGATACTGTCTCTTGGTCCACCACTTGGGGGTACAATATTGGCACATGAAGTGAAGGAAGTTGCCAGATAAATGGTCACTATGGTTTTAATAAAAATGGAACAGAAAATCAATCTCTTTTTCATAGGTGCAAACTTAGTCAGATTCTTCCAAATCAATAGCTTCAAAAGCCTTTGCTTGTTCCAACTTGCTAATCATTGTATAAAATTAATGGCTTTCCTTCGAATATGCACAACAAAAGGGGCCATTCCTTGTTATGATGGTATGTCAAAAGTATATAGTTTACACACGACCCAAAATTTACCCATTGGGATGGATCAGGCTTGGGATTTTTTTAGCAGCCCCGCTAATTTGGCTAAAATTACCCCTCAGCATATGGGGTTTAATATTATTAGTAAGCACCATGGGGAAAAAATGTATCCAGGGCAAATCATTGAATACACGGTAAGCCCACTATTGGGCATTCCTATGTACTGGATGACGGAGATCACTCATGTTCAGGAAGGAAAGTATTTTGTAGATGAGCAACGTTTTGGTCCTTATAGCCTTTGGCATCATCAGCACCATTTTAAAGCCATTCCTGGTGGGGTTTGCATGGAAGATATTGTGCATTATAAAATTCCTTTGGGCTTTTTGGGTGATATTGCCCAATGGATACTCGTAAAAAAGCAGCTTCAAGGAATATTTGATTATAGGGTTAAAGCAGTTGAAGCACTTTTTGGCACTTACAAGCCTTAGTATTTAATTTAAAGTTTTTTTAAAATACTTTGCATTAATGTGTTGAGTTATCCTAAAAAGCATAAACTTTGTTCTCAATTTATTATTTGCTTCATGGCACACACAAACGGTAGACAGGCACAGAAACTATCTGTTGCAGGATTGATTGTTACCCTTGGAATTATTTACGGTGATATTGGAACTTCTCCATTATACGTATTCAAGTCAATTATTAATAATAGAGTCATAACGGAGCAATTGGTATACGGTGCCATCTCCTGTGTTTTTTGGACCCTTACTTTACAAACTACTTTCAAATATGTTTTTTTAACCCTTAGGGCTGACAATAGAGGAGAGGGTGGAATTTTTTCACTTTATGCTTTAATTAATAGATACGTAAAATGGATTTATGTTCCTGCTATTATTGGAGCTGCCATGTTATTAGCCGATGGAATGATTACACCACCCATTTCCGTAGCGTCTGCTATTGAAGGATTGGGAGGAGTTAAAGGCTTGGAGAAGGTTTTTGTACCAGGTAACAATCTAACCGTAGGAATAGTCGTAGCAATCATTTCTGTAATATTTTTCTTTCAACGTTTTGGAACTAAAATCATTGGGTTTGCATTTGGACCTGTGATGCTTATTTGGTTTTCCATGTTATTTATTTTGGGTTTCATTCAAGTAGTAGATCATGTTCAAATATTCAAATCTTTGAATCCCTATTACGCGTATGATTTACTGGTTAATTATCCCAAAGGATTTTGGTTGCTAGGCGCGGTGTTTTTATGTACAACAGGTGCGGAAGCCTTGTATAGTGACTTAGGACATTGTGGGCGTCAAAATATTCAAGTGAGTTGGATGTTTGTTAAAATTGCTTTAGTAATGAGCTATATGGGTCAAGGTGCATGGTTAATGCAACATCTTGGTGAAAGCCCTTCTAATATGAATCCGTTTTTTGAAATGATGCCACATTGGTTCTTAATAGTGGGCATTGCCATTGCTACTTTAGCTACCATCATTGCAAGCCAGGCATTAATTAGTGGTTCGTTTACTTTAATCAATGAAGCCATTAGTTTAAACTTTTGGCCACGTGTAACGGTGAAGTTTCCAACAGATCAAAAAGGACAAATTTATATTCCTTCTTTAAACTTTTTATTGTGGGTAGGCTGTATCACCATGATTCTATTTTTTAGGAAGGTAGAGCATATGGAAGCAGCGTATGGGTTTTCGATTATCATTACGATGATTTCAACAACTATTTTAATGAATTTTTATTTGTTGAACGTGCGCAGGTGGGGTCATTTGCCAGTAGCTATTATCATTGGTATTTTTAGTGTAGTTGAAATTTCATTCTTTGTTGCGAATGCAGTTAAAATCAAAGAGGCCTATATCACTTTTGTTTTCTCTTTAAGTATGATTTTTGTGATGATGATTTGGCACCGAGCAAGAAAAATTGCCAACCGATATTTAGATTTTGTAAAATTGAAAGACTACTTGGAGCCTTTGGTGGATTTAAGTGCGGACAAGGATATGCCTAAGTATGCAACACATTTAGTGTATTTAACAAAAGCCAATAACCACCGAGAAATTGAGCATAGAATTATTGACTCTATCTTGAATCGCAAACCGAAACGTGCCGATATTTATTGGTTCATACATATAGACCGTACCGATTCTCCTTATGGTATGGAATACAGTATCCGTGAATTGGTGGACGACAAAGTGATGCGCGTGGACTTTAAATTAGGATTTAGAATTCAACCTAGAATTAATATTTGCTTTAAGAAAGTGATGCAGGAATTAAATGAATCCCATGAATTGGGTATTTATAGTAAATACGAATCATTGAAGAGTAAGGATTTCCATACCGACATTACTTATGTAATTATAGAAAGTTTCTTTAGTATTGAAAATGAGTTAAGCATTAGAGAGGACTTTATTATGGATGCTTACTTTAATATCAAACAATTGGCACAAAGCGATCAAAAAGCTTTTGGGCTAGACAATGACATGACGGTCGTGGAGCATGTTCCCCTCATTATAAAAGCAAATCAGAATTCGCCTTTAAAGCGTATTTACGAATCTTAATTACAAAGCAACCATTTTACTTAGCTGGTTCTGCAGTCCAATTGCAACCAGGAAATATTGGGTATTGTCTTGTTTGCTTATATTTAATTTCTTAAAATCAATAGATTTGGTTGTGCCAGAAACAATCGCTTCAACAGCGTAGGTATTGTTGGTCCTACTTAAAATAGCAAATTGCTTTATTTTTTTTAACTCCAATACTTCCACTGAATAAGATGATGCATCTTTCTTAATTACTACTGGTGCGGCAACTTCATACTGCACCAGCCATGGCATGGTAGGTTGTAACGCTGGCTTACGATAATAGTTATTTTGTAAAGTATCGTTCCAGTGATTGGGGTTGGTATTAAATGTTTTGCTACTGAAATAAGCGCTGCCCCTTGTGTTTTTTAAAGTTCTTAAACTTTTAATTTGGTAAGGAATTTCATTGGCGCTTTTCCAATTTATTGTAGTACCTGCGCGGTAAATGCCGTGCCCAATATATAAGTTTCTGTTATGACTATGTTGGTCCCACCAATTGATCAATTCATCATAGTCAGCTAGGGCGTGACCATGTTCCCAATACAATTGAGGAACAATATAATCTACCCAGCCCTTTTTTCCCCAAAGCATAATATCTGCATATAAGTCGTCATAGTTCGTTACACCCGCTTTGGTATTGCTGCCGTCAGGATCCTGTGATTTATTGCGCCATACTCCAAAG
>Ga0114974_10001718_pt1 | contig 17253 bp, 21 predicted proteins | sample S_130206_EF_Meta_FD_87318 | JGI IMG/M metagenome (GOLD analysis project Ga0114974, IMG submission 87318) | Freshwater microbial communities from Lake Simoncouche, Canada to study carbon cycling - S_130206_EF_MetaG | ecosystem: Environmental > Aquatic > Freshwater > Lake | place: Lake... | reverse complement strand
TCATGTATTCAACCACTGCCTATTTATATCAACAAATACAAACGGTAATTTTGGTAGACATTACAGGGGCATACTTTGACCGGAGGTGGGAACCAGTGTACGCAAAAAATTTAAAACTTAACCTTGGAGTTGACAATGTCATACTTTTTCAATTCCAAAATCAAGATCAAAAACCAGTAAACATTACTGGCAGTACATTCACCTTCCGCATTATTAGTCAAAATGGCGAAAATTTATTAATTGCCAAAGAACTAGTAAGTCTAAGTAATGCCCTTGGTCGAGCCAAAGTTACAATCACTGCTGCCGAAACGCTACACTTTCAGGCTCAACCTGCAAGTTGGAGCATTGAAGTCAGCTCTGGAGTACTTAACCAAGCTGTGCTCACCGACGATTATTCTGGCGCCCGAGGCGTCATTGACATAGTTGATTCAGTGCTGCCTGCCTTTGTTTCCAGCTCAGTGCTGACTATTCCCAGTCAAGCACCGGATAGTAGCATTTATTATTCAAGCACATTGACCACAGATGGTTCGCCTTTGACTACGTTTCAATTAGACACTGTGGACTACACAGGTACAATAGCAGTTCAAGGTGCCACTGATGCCACTGCCAACACTGTTGAATGGTACAATATATCTTTTGAAGATTTAAAAAATGGAAACACTGTGTCTGAATTGACGTTTGTTGAAGAAACTGCTCGCAGGGGAATCAACGTTGAAGGATATCATCCCTATATTAGACTTGAATTTGGCATTAGTAACGGCAACGTAGATCTTATAACATATCGATGAAATTTAAAAAAATTGTTGGATTTGGTGACAGTTGGGTCTGGGGCGATGAGCTACTGGACCCAGCACTGTTACAGCGTGATGCAACTGCGCATCCTAGTTTTAAGGAAAACACTGCGTATCGCGAGAGTAATTGTTTTTTGGGCTTATTGGGAAAGCATTACCAATTACCTACAGAAAACTTTGGCATCGCCGGCGGCAGTTTACAAAGCACTATATGGACTTTTTTGTGGTGGCTACGCAACGAACCTAAGCCAGAAGAATGTATTGTGTTGGTGGGATTGACTGAAGGTAGTCGAATGAGTTTTTATAATCCCAATCATAAAACTTACCCCAACGATCCTGATTGGAATCGATTTGTTCACAGCGCCTGGGTACATGCTGGAGTCGAAGATGGCCCAGTCACACGTGAGTGGACAGACATGATCAAACGTTACATGGTGCTCAGTGAAAGCGATCCTTTGTCAATGTTAAATTACGAACAGGCATTGTACTTTTTTGATGGCATTGCAGCCAGAAGAAAACTACCAATGTTGATGTGGGATATAAGTCCACCACATGAAGAAATTGCTGTGCCTTCCAAAATACTGCCGGGATTTAATTTTGTGCACTGGTTACGCCGGCATCCTGATGAAAAGCAATTGACATTTCCGGGCGGCCATCCCAACGAAAACGGACACATCATGCTCCGAGATATGTTGCAACAAGAGATAGATTGTGTTATAATGTCTGTGTGATAGACATAATCAACTACCTACCAGCCAAGAGAAAACAAACACCATCGGGGTGGATCAGTTTCAACGCAGTTTGCTGTAGCCATAATGGCAATAGTTTGGACAAGCGTCAGCGTGGTGGACTCAAAGCAACAGATCAGGGCTGGAGTTATCATTGCTTTAATTGTGGGTATACAGCCAGTTTTATTTTAGGACGACAACTAACCTTCAAGGCTCGTAGGTTATTGGGTTGGCTAAATGTGCCAGACAACGAGATTGAAATGCTCAATCTTGAAAGTTTACGACATCGCAACATACACGGCATCTTAGATGATCGTCAAAAATTGGTTAACACATTAAGTGCTATTGAGTTTGAAGAACGTGACCTGCCACCTTTTGCAGAGTTGTTGACCGACGAACACAAGAGTTATACAGAATATGTGCGATCAAGGAAAGTTCCCCGAGACTTCCCAGTGATGATACAACAACGCACAGATGGCATTCATTGGATAAGGCCACATGTGGTTATACCTTTTACCCATAGTAATAAAATTGTGGGATGGACTTGTAGATTTTTAGACAACAAGCAACCCAAGTTTATCAGTGATAGCCAGCCTGGATATGTGTTTGGCACAGATTTACAACACCCTGATTGGCAGTACGTGATTGTCACTGAAGGTATTTTTGATGCATTAAGCATTGGCGGACTTGCAGTAATGCATAACACCATAAGCGATGCCCAGTCTAGACTCATACGTGGCATTGGCAAGGAAGTTGTGGTAGTACCTGATCAGGACCTGCCAGGCATGGAGTTGGTAGACTGTGCTATGGAATTAGGATACAGTGTAAGCATGCCTGAGTGGCCAGATGATTGCAAAGACGTCAATGACGCTGTAATCAAATTTGGTCAACTTGGAACATTGCTAACTATAATGCAAGCACGAGAGACCAGTAAGATAAAAATTGAAATAAGGAAGAAGCAACTTGTTAAAAGATTACGGACTTGACGTCCAGAGATTATTCCTAGAGATGATTCTTGAGGACGCACAAAGTTATGTGCGTGTTCAAAACATCTACAATCCTCAGAACTTTGACAAAAGTTTAAGACCTGCGGCCGAGTTTATCAAAGAGCATAGTAGCAGTTACAAGACACTGCCTGATCGTACACAAATTGCCGCGGCCACTGGCGTAAAACTACAACATGTGCCGGACTTGAACGAAGGGCACTTTGATTGGTTTATGGCCGAGTTTGAAAGTTTCACCAAGAGGCAAGAACTTGAACGTGCCATTCTCAAAGCCGCTGACTTGTTGGAAAAAGGTGAGTTTGAGCCAGTAGAAAAGTTAATCAAGGACGCTGTACAAATTAGCTTGACCAAGGACATGGGCACAGACTACTTTGACGATCCCAGTGCTCGTATCAACAAATATTTCAACAGTGGTGGACAAGTCAGCACTGGATGGCCACAGCTGGATAGATTGTTGTATGGTGGTTTTAGCCGAGGTGAACTCAACATCTTTGCCGGTGGATCAGGATCAGGCAAAAGCTTGGTGATGATGAACATTGCGTTGAACTGGTTGCAGGCTGGACTCAGCGGTGTTTACATCACACTGGAACTCAGTGAAGAGCTCACAAGTCTGCGTACAGATGCCATGCTGACCAATATGTCAACCAAAGACATTCGCAAAGACATTGCAACAGCCGAACTCAAAGTTAAGTTGGTGGCAAAAAAGTCTGGCAACTACCAAGTCAAGGGATTGCCGGCACAGAGCAACATCAACGACATTCGTGCATACTTGAAAGAGTATCAGATACAAACAGGTAAACGTGTGGACTTTGTGATGATTGACTACTTGGATTTGTTGATGCCAGTTAGCGCCAAGGTCAGTCCCAATGACTTGTTTGTCAAGGACAAGTATGTTTCAGAAGAACTCCGTAATTTGGCCAAAGAACTTGGCATATTAATGGTAACTGCAAGTCAGTTGAATAGATCCGCTGTGGAAGAAATTGAATTTGATCACAGCCACATTTCAGGTGGTATTTCAAAGATCAACACAGCAGATAACGTGTTTGGTATTTTTACAAGTCGTGCTATGAAAGAGCGTGGCAAATACCAAATACAATGTATGAAGTCTAGAAGCTCGACCGGCGTTGGTCAAAAAATTGATTTGGAGTACAACATTGAAACAATGCGCATTACTGATGAAGGCGGAGACCAAGGAACTGGCTACAACAAGCCACAAAGTTCCATCATGGAATCAATCAAAGCTAAAAGCCAAATTAAATCAGAAGAAAGTGGCAATACTACTACATTCGTTCGGGCAACTGGAACCCCGGCCTGGGAACAACCAGCCAAAGTGAGTGCAGATGTGCAAAGTAGCAAGCTCAAACAACTACTGGGACAAATTAAGAGTCAACCTTGATTAAAATCTCTTGGAATAAAATCATACGGCGGTTGATTCAACAAACTTTGATATGCTGATGATGCAATAAATAGAGTATAAAGGTCCAAGACAAAAATGCAAAAGAAAACCCGTAGCATCCTTGAAGAGCTAGATTTAATATACCAAGATAGGTTTCAACAAACTGATCGAAAATATGTAATCGAAAGCCGAGCCTCAAATGTTATATCATCGGCCATTCACTTGCTTGAGCAAATTGAATCTACATATACCCCCGAAGAAGCTGAAAAACTAAATCGAAAATTGCTAAATGCTATTCGAGATCGCGATCCCAGCAAGTTTACTCGCACAGTAAGGCGCACCGATGTTAACTGAGGGCGGAAATGTTTTTAAAGATCCCGCTGGTAATCCAGCAACACAGCGTATAAATCAAGCTGATGTTCCTGCCACCATTGCATTTGTAGAAAAAGTACTGGGTATGAAATTCCCCCAAGAACGCTGGCTGGGATCAACTGGCCGCAAGCCCACCAGCGGTGACCTTGATCTTGGAGTAGATGTCAGTGAAGTAACCAAAGAGCAAATTGCTGCCAAGCTGACTCAATGGGCCACAAGTCAAGGGCTTGATCCACGTGAATGGGTGGTTAAAAAAGGCGAAGTGCATTTTAAAACTCCCATTGCCGGCGATACTAAAAAAGGCTTTGTACAGACTGACTTTATGTTTTTCCCTAACTTGGACTGGGGCACGTTCTATTATGGCGGCGCAGAAGGCTCTGCATACAAGGGCATGAACCGCAATGTGCTGATGAGCAGTATTGCCAAATCACAGGGATTAAAAGTAGGCGCCAATGGCATGCTTAGCCGTGACACAAATCAATTGGTTGATGGTGGTATGGATCCTGACTATGTGGCTAGAGCATTATTAGGTCCCAGTGCCTCCCGTGAAAATTTAAAAAATGTAGAAAGCATCTACTCCGCCTTGGAAAAAGATCCACAGCGTGATGCCAAACTTAAAGATTTTAGAGAATATCTTGCCAGAGAAGGGCTTGCTGAACCAGGTGCACCAGTGCAAGAAAGCGAAGCTAGTTTCATGGCTCGGTTACGTGATAGAATTGTCAATCAAGGATATCACATTATTATTGAAGATGAAGCTCCGGTTAAGAAGAAAGATCCTAGAATCCCGCATCCTGAAGATGCTTTCTTCATGGGCGGCAGTGCAGCCGCCAACCGAGCTATACAAGACCTGCAAGGCGCCATTGCCAATGCCGGTAAAACTACCATTAAATGGGATGGCAAGCCAGCATTGATTTGGGGCAGATTGCCCAACGGTCGACTAGCAGTCATGGACAAATACATGTTTGATGCCAAGTATCCGGCACAGAGTCCTGAAGATTGGATCAAGTATGATCAACAAAAAAAATCTGGTAATCTAAGAACTGACTTGTACCCCAAGATTAAGGCCATATGGCCCGGACTAGATGCTGCCACAGTGGGTCCAGGATTCTACTGGGGTGACTTGATGTGGGCCGGAGAACTACAACCACAAGGTGGCAAGTATGTATTCAAGCCCAACCTTGTACAGTATTCAATACCAGCTAACAGTGAACTTGGAAAAACTATACCTGGCAAAACTGGCGGCATTGTGGTGCACCAACAGTTTGCTAATTTGGGCGATCAAACAGCTCAGGTCTGGAACGGCCAAGGTCTAGAAAATGTCAAAGGCGGTGTTGACATTATTAAACCCAACATTGGTATCTCATTTACATTAAAGTCCCCGGCCAATTTAATTACAGATGCTAAACAAGCTGTCAGCACATATGGTGCAGCCGTAGACGCACTACTGAACTCGTTGCCATCTAGCACACGAGCACAAATGCAGACCTATTTTAATCAGCGTATAATTGGTGGTACAAAATTTAGCATGCCCAACTGGATGAAAACCAAATCCAGTGCCAAACAGTACAGCGAACTTGTAACTGGCAATCCTGACGCCAATGGTCAGTACAATGCCAAGTCTGGTAACATCCCGGGCAAGCTCTACACCCTAGATGCCAACAACAAACCAGTGCCCAGCCAGGCTCACCTGGGACTACTGGCAATTTGGAACGCAATTTACAATTTAAAATTAAACCTAGCACAACAACTAGAACAACAAGTACAGGGCCTTGAACAAAGCACAGCAGGTCAAGCCGAAGGTGAAGGCTTTGTTGTGCCCACCCCAACTGGACTGGTTAAACTGGTAAATCGTGGAGTGTTTTCAGCAGGGAATGCCCAACAAAACAATCCCAAGTAACCGTTTTTTTTACTTTTGACTAAATAAAAGTAGGCCCAGAAAGGCCACTAACTTAGGAGATTTTAAAATGGCATATTTTCCACCCTTCAATGGTGATTCGCAACCAGTATTTGCGTTAGACATCAACAACGGTTCACAAACCGGTACAATCAGTTCAGCTGCCTTGGTGCAGATGGACGGACCCAAGCTTGACTTTTTCAAGATTATTGTTCAGAACGGTTCTAACCAGAACATCGATTTGACAACTCAATTGGGCGGTTACAGTGGCGGCGTGTTTACACCCGGTGTTGTTAATCAATTGATGCAAGACATCCAGAAAACAGCTACAGTAGCCAAATACCAAGTTGAAGCTGACAGTTCAGGTCAGATCAGCATTGCTGTGTACCCACAAAATGCTTGGACTACAACTACATTGCAAGCTAGCCTACGTGCACTTGGCAACGTTCAAATCACAGCCAGCGATGGCACTGTAACAGGTGTTAACGTTACTGGTACAGACGTTACAACTGCTGGTTTCAAACTAGCTTAATCAAATTTAATTTGATACAAGGCCCTGAATTTATTTCAGGGCTTTTTCTTGGCCGTTAAATACATGTATTATGCAATCAATGCCACTTTGGCCAACAATGTTTTATTCGTTCGACTGGCCCGAACACCACAAGCATGTCAAGGAACTCAAAACAGTTTGCCATGACCTTGAGACACAACAGCGTAACAGCAATGTCAGCGCAGACATCAAACACAATCTTTACGAAAGCACTTTTGACTTTGTAACACACCCTAGCCCAGCAGTGACTGAATGGGCTCATTGGGTTAAAAACTGTATGTTCCAAGCCAGTTACGATGCCAACAAACGTAACTGGCCAGAGAAATTAAATGTTCAAATTGAATTACACGAATCTTGGTGCCACATAACTCGTGACAGTGGATATCATGACATGCATGTTCATCCCAACAGCACTTGGAGTTGCATTTATTATCTCGACTGCGGAGATATGTCGCCCACAAGTAAAAACGGAGTGAATCGATTCTACAATCCCAATCACACCATGTACTCAGATATAGGATCAAGGTATATCAGCAAAGACAACAGCATTGACATATTGCCCACGCCCGGCATGTTGGTGGTATTCCCTAGTTGGATACAACACAGTGCAGTTCCCTATCATGGAAAAAATAATAGATATATTCTGAGTGCCAACTGTCGAGTTCACGTAACAACATGACCTGTCAAATCAAATGCAAAACATTGTTTGACATCACAGCCACTGGTGTACGTAGCAATTACAACTCTTCTAGAATGCCGTTTACAGACGAAACTGGCAAGGTAATATCCAATCAAGATTTATGGTACCGCAGTCGAAATCAGCAACGCAATTGGGAAACAATAAATCAAATCATATCTCTGAGAACACTGCCTTACGATATCACTGATCCAGTCAAAAACAATGATGGTTGCTGGGAGTTTGAATTTACAATTGATTCAATAGAATCCATCAGCAACAGCAACAATGTTGTTGGGGCATTGTTGCAAGACTCTAACGGTGTTCCCATGATACTGGGTCTAGATGAAACACTGACAAACAGCCTGGTTCTCTGTCCTTTTGCGGAAGACACCAATATTTGGTTCACCGCAGATATTGGTAAATAAAAAAAAGGATTTGCCTCATGAGAACTGATACCACAGAAATCGAAAAGAAAAGCTTGGAAGCTCATGTAGAATTATGTGCCGAGCGATATCGCTATCTTGAAGAAAAACTAGAAACACTAGAAGGCAATATTGCCAGCCTTAAATCAATGATACATGATGTACACGGTATTGTGCATAAAATGGCCGAAAAAAGAAACGATCAGTTGATTAATTGGGGCATGGGGTTGATTGGATTTCTTATTGCAACCACAGGCTATCTGATTACTAATTATGTACTTAAATGAAAAACATAGACTTTGAAGAACGCATCAAGCGAATCCTAGGCGACACAGCGGCAAGTGCAAAAGATAACAGTATAATCAACACTGACCGTGGATTTTTAGTGTTTGACAAGTATCGTATTATAGACTCAGATGGCATAGTGCAGGTGTTGTGCAGGGAAAATTTAATATCTAATTTTACCAGCAAAAAAACAGCACTGAGTTGGTGCATACTTGATAAGTTTAATCAAGTCATCAAAGCCCAGGAAATACTTGAGTTGGATTCTAAGCGACAGCAAATCCAAGCAGATTTATCAGTAAAGCAAAAACTTTACAAACACTATTCTGATCCTGTGATCCGTGATAGTGTGGCAGCTAAAATTTCACAAAAAGAACAATTGTTATTTTTTATAAATTCAAGATTGGAAAAATGTGTAAATGTGGCTAAATATTGGCAGTTAAAAGGATTCAACGATGAAATTGCACGAACTAAACACTCAACCCCGGGTAAAAAATATCAAGCAAGTGCTTGAGAGCCGCCTGGGGCAACACCTAAGTTTAGACACACTTAGCCCCAAGGCAGCACAGTACCTGTTAAAACGTGTACGCGGCCTTGTCACTGAGCAACGCTCGCAGACCAGCTTTTACAAGAGCGAGCAAGATCCATCATATCTAAAACTAGTGATGATAGAACAAGCTTTGACTGCACATTTAAAAGAAATGGGCGAAGCACCCTTGGCAATTGATGTCAATGATCCCAAGACCAAGCAAACTATTCAAAAAGCCAGCAATGGGCAGACTTTAAATCCTGAAGAACAAAAAACCATGACAGCAATTGCTCTCATGAAAAAGGAAGGCAAAAAGCCTGGCATGAAACGCATGGTCAAAGAAAGCGAATTACAAACAGCGCAAGTAGTATTGGCCAGTCAAGACATGTTGGATCGTGTTCAGAAAATGACCGAAGACATCAGTGAAATGCAGTTCAAAGATTTGCCTGCGTTGGTTGATAGTATTCGCAATGACATGGGAACTGAACAAGCAACAGCATATCAGTCACAGGCCAGTGCCGCATTGAGTACACTACTGAGTGCAGTACAACAAGGCAAGACACAGCTCGAAGCCGCCCAAGGCGCCATTACTGGAACTGCTCCTGTTGTGCCAGGAGAAGAACTTGGCGGAGACATGGGTGCTGATGATATGCCCCCAGTTGATGATGGCGACATGGCCGATGTTGAAGTTGATGCCGATGTTGAAGTTGACGACACCAAAGACTTGGCAGCCGCGCTTGGACGTGAGCGAAGAAAATAAGTGTTAATTCTTGAAGTTGAGCAATCAGGTGTAGACAAAGGAAAACTTGCGGCGCTGACACAATTTTTAATTGGTCGCGCCCAGGACACCAACGCACCAAAAACTATATCAACCCAGGCATTTTTAAAATTAGCCCGCGACATGGGCATAAGCTTAGGCCAATCGCAATTGGCCGCAATGGCATCGCAGCCACCACTGTCTGAATTGATATCAAATGTGGAACCAGATAAAATAACATTCAAGGGCGCAGAACCCGAAGTTGACGATTCAGACATGAATCCAGATCAGGCCCGAGCCACAGTGGATAAAATGGCCAAAAGGGCCGCTAGTAAAGGAATTTAAATATGTTAGAAACTATCTTTTTAATAGCCATTGGTGCCTTTATTGGCTGGAACTTTCCTCAACCAGAATTTGCTCGTAATATTCAGAAAAAAATAGTTGACTTCTTTTCAAAAAAGTAGTATACTTAACTGGCAGGTAAGGCGTTATATAATAGTAACACTTACATTCGAGGAGATCATTATGAAAAAACTATTTGCAGTCTTATTACTGGCTATTGCCACAGTGCCGGCGTTTGCTGGCCCACATGGACACGGACACGGACACTGGTCTAGAGGTTACAGTGGCGGTTGGAATTGGATGGTACCTGCCATCATTGGCGGTGCCGTGGTGTACAGCGCAACACGTCCAGACCCAGTTATTGTACAACAGCCAGTTATTGTACAACCCCCAGTGCAGATAATACAAAAACAAAATTGCAGTCCTTGGACCGAAACAGAAAATTCTGATGGCACAATTACACGAACAAGAACCTGCGCACAATAACACTGTAGAGCAGTATCTGGTTAGTGCTCCTCCCCGAGTTGGGGGCAATTTAATTGCAGATATAATAAAATCTGCAGGTGATAAAAATTTTTTAAAAACTGTACACACACATGATCCGCGGCACGTATTAGACAATTATTCAAATACTGCATTAATAATTGTAAAACGTCGAGATGCATTTGCATCAATAATGTCCAATTGTATTGTTTGGCACACGCAACAATCTACAATTTATAGTAATCAGACTATTGTTCCGTTTACTGTGAGTGAGGAAAATTTTTTATGGCAATATGGTTTTAATATTTGGCATTCAAAAAGCGTTGACTTGTCAAGATCATACGCAGTGATTGAAGAGTTTTATTTTGAAGATTTTGTAAACAACCATCAGCATGTTTTGGATCGATTAGGATTGGTATCAAATCCTTTTCGAGCTCGTAGGCTTAACTTTTTAAACAAAGCCCCTTACAGCTACCACAATGTGGTGTTAAATTACAAACAGTTAAAAGTTTTGTTTGATGGGCTGGACCCTGAACGCACAACTAACCCATACATTGACGGGTATCAATCAATGTTAAACAAATAGAAAGAATTATTGTGGCATACTCAGAAAAAGTGGTTGATCATTATGAAAACCCCCGGAACGTTGGATCTTTTGATAAGAGTGATACTGATATTGGCACTGGCATGGTTGGTGCCCCAGCTTGTGGCGATGTTATGAAACTTCAAATTAAAGTAAATACTGAGGGAGTCATTACAGATGCCAGATTTAAAACATATGGTTGCGGCTCAGCGATTGCGAGTAGTTCGCTCATTACTGAATGGGTCAAAGGACGCACACTTGACGAGGCGGCAGCGATTAAAAATAGCGAGATTGCTGATGAGCTTGCCCTCCCCCCTGTTAAGATTCACTGTTCAATACTTGCAGAAGATGCAATCAAAGCGGCGGTAGCAGATTATAAAGCAAAACATGATCTCGTTAACTGACCAAGCAGCCAAAAAAGTAAAATTACAAATTCAAAAGCGTGGCCAAGGCGAAGGTATTCGAATAGGAGTTCGAACTACTGGTTGCTCAGGGCTTGCTTATGTGTTAGAATATGTTGATGCTGTGGACGAACACGATCAACTGTTTGAATCTCTGGGTGTTAATGTTTACATTGATCCAAAAAGCCTGGCCTACATTCAGGGTCTTGAGATGGATTGGGTTCGCAATGGGCTCAATGAAGGATTTGAATTTCGCAACCCCAATGAACGTGACCGATGTGGTTGCGGAGAAAGTTTTAGAATCTAATGATAACTCAACGATATAATTATGCCCCACTTGATAGAACAACCATTGAAGGGAAACGACATTATTGTTTGCCTGATGGTAGCAAAGTTCCTTCAGTTACCACTATATTAGATCGTACAAAACCCGAGGAGCAACGACAAGCTCTGGCTAATTGGAAAAAACGAGTGGGCGAAGCCAAGGCCCAGGAAATTACCACCGAAGCAGCCAGTCGTGGCACACGAATGCACTCGTATCTAGAACACTATGTGCTGACCGAAGATATGAAACCCTTGCCGGGAAACCCGTTCGCACATCCAAGTTGGTTTATGGCAGCAGAGGTCATTGTGCAAGGCCTGGCACACGTTGACGAATATTGGGGCACCGAAGTTCCAGTTTATTATTCAGGATTGTATGCTGGCACCACAGACCTAGTGGGGGTTTGGAAAGGACGTCCAGCCATCATGGACTTTAAACAAACCAACAAACCCAAGAAGCGTGAGTGGATTGAAGACTATTTTCTTCAACTTGCTGCCTACGCCCAAGCACATGATAGCATGCATGGCACAAACATTGAACAGGGTGTGATTTTAATGTGTGTACAACCCAAACAGTTGGAAGATGGCAGTTACTCCACACCCGAATATCAAGAATTCACTGTGGAAAATGATGAGTTTGCGCACTGGAAAAACGAGTGGAACAAGAGGGTTGAACTCTACTACTTGATCAGCTAAATACTCAAAAATAGAGGATGTTCAAGTGGCCATAGTACAAATTTCGAGAATCACTAACCGAAAAGGTTACACAGAAGATTTACCACAGTTAGCCGGCGCAGAACTTGGTTGGTGCGTTGATAGTCGTCGCTTGTTTATTGGCAACGGAACCCTACAAGATGGTGCACCAGAAATTGGAAATACTGAAATACTGACCCAGTATTCAAATATCACAGCACTCAGCAATTACACCTATGCAGATATAGCAGTGGGGTATGCCGCACAAACCGGCCCCACAAGTAGTACTCCTGTGGTACGCACAGTTCAGGCTAAGTTGGATGACATGGCCAGTGTCAGAGACTTTGGAGCAGTGGGCGATGGGGTAGCCGATGACACAGCTGCCATTTCCCGAGCATTCTATCAACTTTACTGCCGAGAAAATAACACGCAAATTCGTCGTAGTTTGTTTTTCCCAGCCGGCACATATAGAATCACCGACACAATTGTTATACCCACGTATGCCCGCCTAGTGGGCGAAGGCATCAACAGTTCAATTATTCTGCTACAGCCCGATGATTCTTCTATACCTGATTACGTGGCGCAGTATGGAGATAGTCGACAACAAACTGGTGCCAGCATTGGCAACAATGGTGCCACCCCTCCCACCAACATTGAGATCAACAACATGGCATTTCAATCTGCCATCAGCACCAATGTGTTCTTGGTTGATCAAGCCACTCAGTGTTCGTTCAACAGTGTTGGATTTGTGGGCAATGTTACGTTGTCTGAGTTGACTGCCGCTGGCGCAACTCCGTTAAATGACAATTTTGCTGTGGGGTTTGCCAGCATTGGATCAAACATCTGCAACAACATTGTGTTTGACCAATGTGCATTCACCAACATCAAGTATGGCATTCACACAGATGCATTGCTAAATTCAGCAGTGGTATCCAACAGTCAATTCAGCACTGTCTATCGAGGAATAGTGTTGGACAGCAATGTAACTGGATTCCGTGCCGTACACAACTTCTTTGACAATGTCTACTATCAAGGCATTGTCTATGATCAGGTCAGCCTCAACGTTTCTGCCTTCAATATATTTTACAATGTAGGCAACAGCATTGGTTCAACTAATCCTACATCGGCAGTGATTTCGTTTGGCAACGACAACAACGTTTCCTCCAATGACCTGTTTGCTAGAACTGATGATGCAGCCTATGAAATACCGCGTGTTGAAATTCTAAGCACTAGCGCGGCCACTGGTGGTACACTATTGCAAATGGGACAGTATGTTCGCGAAGGCGGCCGTAGCTTTACTTTGGATGACAACTCAGTCAATCAAACTATTCTTAATGTCAACAGTGAGGTCACTCGCGCATTTCAAATGCAATACACCATAGTGCGAGATGCTGGTGTTAGAACTGGCACATTGACTGTGACTAGTGCGCCAACAGATAGTACGCCGGCAAGCTACACTGACGACTACACTGAAAACGAGGATTGCGGCGTTACACTTGCAGTAGATCAATCAGTCAATCAGGTGTCAGTGGAATACACTACTACCAGCACCGGATTTGACGGATCAATGACTTATTCAATAGCACATTTAGCCTAAGACGTGTGGCCTGATTTATTTGAACAACGGCTGGCCGATTGGTACAGCCTGAGATCCAATCCCAACAATCTTACCCAAGAAGAATACCTCCACGCAGTCAACAACTGGTGGTGGCGTGTGCCTATGGTCAATCGATATTTGAGTTGGGATAACTATACAACTTGGCCAGGCCCTTGGGACTTATTGGACAAAAATCACTACTGTGATCTTGCAAGATGCCTGGGAATAGCGTATACTATACTGATGTCATCATGCCCAGGTATAGAATCTCTATCCGTGGCACAGACAGATCAAGGCAATTTAGTCCTGATCAATCATGGAAAATATATACTGAATTGGGCCCCAGGTGAACTGTTAAATATCGACTCAACGGCAATAACAATAACTCGGCAAATTAGTGCTGAACAATTACAACAACATTTAGGTTACAACATATGACGCAAATACAAGTACAAAAAAGAGGTGGTAGACGAGAACTACTAGACATTGAAAAACTGCACAAAGTGGTTTTTTGGGCGACCCAGGGAATAACTGGTGTATCGGCAAGTGAGGTAGAAATAAAAAGTCACCTACAATTTTACAATGGTATTGCTACAGCAAGTATACAAGAAACATTAATTAAAAGCGCCGCAGACTTAATCAGCGAGGAAAATCCAAATTATCAGTATGTGGCAGGAAGATTGATTTGCTATCACTTACGAAAACAAGTGTATGGCACATTTACCCCCAGCCATATACTTGATCTAGTTAAGAAAAACATCGAGCGTGGATTTTATGACGCTGAATTGTTGGCTGAATATTCAGCCAATGATTGGGAGAAAATCAATGGATTTATTAGACACGAACGAGATGAACAACTAACTTATGCCGCAATGGAACAATTGCGCGGCAAGTATCTGGTACAAAATCGTGTAACCAAAGAAATATTTGAAACACCACAAATGGCCTATGCGTTAATTGCAGCCACACTTTTTAGCAAGTACCCCGCAGAAACAAGATTGACGTATGTCAAAGATTATTACGATGCTATTAGCACACACCAAATTAGTTTGCCCACGCCAGTCATGGCCGGAGTTCGAACACCACAACGACAATTCTCCAGCTGTGTATTAATTGAAACCAACGACAGCTTAGATAGCATCAACGCCACCACTTCAAGCATTGTAAAGTATGTAAGTCAAAAGGCAGGTATTGGCATTGGAGCCGGTCGTATTCGTGCTCTTGGCAGTCCCATTCGTAATGGTGATGCTTATCACACTGGCGTAATTCCTTTTTATAAAATGTTTCAGGCAGCCACACGTAGCTGTAGTCAAGGTGGAGTGCGCAATGGCGCGGCAACGTTGTATTATCCAGTTTGGCACTTAGAAGTTGAAGATCTATTAGTACTCAAAAACAACAAAGGCACCGACGATAACCGTGTACGCCATATGGACTATGGCGTACAATTCAACAAAGTCATGTACGAACGTTTGTTGACCAATGGCGACATCACTTTGTTTTCGCCCAATGATGTTCCAGAAATGTTTGATGCATTTTACAAAGACGTAGATCGTTTCCGCGAGTTATATGAGACCGCAGAACGCAACACCAAACTACGCAAGAAAAAAATCAAAGCCATTGACTTGTTTTCAATGTTTATACAGGAACGCAAAGATACCGGACGTGTGTATCTAATGAATGTTGACCACGCAAACTCGCATGGTAGTTTTATTGCTGATGTTGCACCAATTAGACAAAGCAATCTTTGCTGTGAGATTGACTTGCCCACAAAGCCGCTCAATGATATCAATGACCCCGACGGAGAAATTGCATTGTGTACACTCAGCGCATTGAACTGGGGTGTGTTTAAAAATCCTGAAGACATGGAAAGAGCCTGCACTCTGGCAGTTCGTGGACTTGACGCATTGCTGAGTTACCAACACTATCCTATTCTGGCTGCTCAGTTGGCCACAGAGAATCGTCGGCCTCTTGGAGTTGGCATCATTAATCTGGCCTATTGGTTGGCCAAGAATGATCTCAGCTACAGTGATCCAGCGGCCCTGGCCAAGGTTGACGAATGGGCACAACATTGGAGTTACTATCTCATCAAAGCCAGTGCTGATCTTGCTGAAGAATTTGGAGCATGTCCCAAGAGCAACGAAACAAAATACCATAATGGCGTTCTCCCAGTAGATACATACAAGCAAGAAGTTGATGAGCTTGTGCCGCACCGTGATGTAGTTGACTGGGCCGGCCTACGTGATCAACTCAAGCGCACCGGAATTCGTAACAGTACATTGATGGCACTAATGCCAGCAGAAACATCGGCACAAATCAGCAATGCCACCAACGGCATTGAGCCACCACGTAGCTATGTAAGTATCAAACAAAGCAAGGACGGTGTGCTCAAACAAGTAGTACCAGAATACCGCCGTTTGAAAAACAAATACGAATTGCTGTGGGATCAAAAAAGTCCCGAAGGCTATTTAAAAATATGTGCAGTATTACAAAAGTACATTGACCAAGGCATCAGTGTCAATACCTCATACAATCCCCAGCACTATGATGAAGAAAAGATCACCATGAGTGACATGCTCAAGCATTTGGTAATGTTTTACAAATATGGCGGAAAACAGTTGTATTATTTTAACACCTATGACGGGTCAGGCGAGATTGATATTGAACGTCTTTCACGTAAAAGTGTTCTCATTGAAAGTGTGATTCCTACTATCATTGATGAAATTGACGATTGTGATAGTTGCAAAATTTAAAAGGAATAATCATGACAGTATTCAACACCACAAAAAACCGTGACCACACCACCAGCCTGGCCTTCTTTGATCCTGCAGGGCCGGTTGGCATCCAAAGATATGACACATTAAAATATCGTCAATTTGACAAGTTAACTGACAAGCAATTGGGATTCTTTTGGCGCCCAGAAGAAATTGATGTCTTGCGTGACGCCAAAGATTTTAAAGATCTTACCAACAATGAACAACACATCTTTACTAGTAACCTAAAACGACAAATTTTACTTGACAGTGTGCAAGGGCGTAGTCCTAATTTGGCATTTTTGCCGTTGGTTACAATTCCTGAATTGGAAACATGGATTGAAACTTGGGCCTTCAATGAGACAATCCACAGTCGCAGTTACACTCACATCATCCGCAATATCTATGCCAACCCCAGTCGAATTTTTGATGAACTGTTAGACATTGAAGAAATTTCTAATTGTGCCAAAGACATCAGTTATTACTATGACACATTGATCAGTGCCAGCCAGGCTTATCAATATCTTGGAGTTGGCAATCATCAAGTCAACGGCAAGGAAGTCATTGTAGATTTTTACGAACTCAAGAAAAAGTTGTGGTTGGCATTAAATTCAGTGAATGCACTGGAAGGCATAAGATTTTATGTGAGCTTTGCATGTAGTTGGGCATTTGCCGAACT
>Ga0114974_10001717_pt1 | contig 17254 bp, 16 predicted proteins | sample S_130206_EF_Meta_FD_87318 | JGI IMG/M metagenome (GOLD analysis project Ga0114974, IMG submission 87318) | Freshwater microbial communities from Lake Simoncouche, Canada to study carbon cycling - S_130206_EF_MetaG | ecosystem: Environmental > Aquatic > Freshwater > Lake | place: Lake... | reverse complement strand
GGGGACCAGCGACAGGGCAAACAGCAGGCCAATGTTCGACCACAGCAGCGCGGCGGTCACTACTCGTGCGTGGCTGAACAGTCGGTGATGGTTGACCCAGTATATTGCAACATATGCATAGCTGAGCACATAGGCGATCAAGGTGGGCCACAGGTGCCACAGCGCGGCAAGGCCGGGCGCTTCCGGCGCATGCAGTTCCAGCACCATGATGGTGACGATGATCGCGAGCACGCCGTCGGAAAAGGCCTCGATCCGCGCGACCCCGGCGCGGCCTTCGATGGGTTTGTCGAAGTCTGATTCTTCCGCCATCAGCCGCCCCGCGTTACCGGGATCAGCGCCCCCGTGATCGACCGTGCGGCAGGCGAAGCGAGGAACAGGATGACATCTGCCACCGCCGCGGGCTGCACCCACTTGGAAAAATCGTCGTCGGGCATGTCCTTGCGGTTGGTCGGTGTGTCGATGATGGAGGGCAGGATCGCGTTGACCGTCACGCTGGACCCGGCCAGCTCTTCGGCCAGCGCTTCGGTCAGGCGGTGGACGCCCGATTTGGAGGCCGCATAGGCGCCCATGCCCATGCCTGCCTTGATCGCCGCACCTGCGCCGATACTGACGATCCGACCCGCAGCGGAGGCCTTGAGCAGCGGCAGCGCGAACTGCGAGATGGTCGCGTTGCTGAGCAGGTTCATCGATTGCATTTTGGCCCAGGTGGCGATCTCGCCGCCCTCCAGCGTCTCCCAGGTGAAGCCGCCCGCGACATTGACCAGCACGTCGAGCCCGCCATGCGCGGCTGCTGCCGTGGCCAGTGCGGCCTCGGTCGCCGCCGCGTCAGTCAGATCGACCCCGCCGATATCGAGCGCGCCGGCGAGGGGGGAATGGGCGGTCGGCACGAAATCCACCCGCGCCACTTTGTCGCCCGCCGCAACGAAAGCTGCGGCGACGGCCTGCCCCAGCACGCCGAAGCCCCCGGTAACGATAATCGAACGCGCCATGGTCTTGTCTCCTTTGGCTGCCTTCGTATCTGCCCTGCGCGCGCGGGGCAAGGTGGCGTGCGGAGCTTCGGTCTTGCCCTTTTGCGCAAGTCGGGCAGATTGCAGCCAAGGGTGCAAGAGCGCCGCGCGGTGGGAGATGGATGATGGACCTTGGGAAAGGCAATGCCGCGATTGGTAAGGTCTTGGGCTGCAAGCTGGACAATATCGCGGCGGAGCAGATCAGAGCGAAAGGGCTCTAGAATGAGCAAGGTTATCAGGATCGGCGCGGCGACGGCCTTCTTCAACGACAGCCGCATGGGCATCGCCCAGCTACTCGAGAAGGCGGACGCTCTCGACTACATCATCTTCGATTTCCTTGCCGAAAGCGTGATGGGCGGGCTCGGACGCGGGCTGGAGGCCGGCACGGGCGCCGGCTTTGCCACCGATTTCGCGGGGGTCTATATCCTGCCGCATCTTCACACCCTGCTTGACCGGAAAATTCGCATTGTCGCCAATGCTGGCGGGCTCAATCCCGCAGGCTGCGCCGAAGCCTTGCGGGCCGGGGCCGAGGCGCTGGGGTTGCACCCGCGCATCGGCGTGGTCGAAGGGGATAATCTGACCGGGCGCGTTTCCGAGATGGTCGGCGCGGGTACGCGCGACATGTTCGATGGGTCATCCGTGCTCGACAAGGTGCTTGGCGCCGATCAGGTCAACAGCCTCGTGGCCTATACCGGTGCCTTCCCGATTGCTGCCGCTCTGGGCGCGGGGGCGGACATCGTTGTCACCGGCCGTGCGGTGGACAGTGCGCTGGCACTTGGCGCGCTGATTCATGAATTCGGCTGGGGCTCCGATGATTTCGATCTGTTGGCGGCGGGTACACTCGCGGGGCACTTGCTCGAATGCTCGGCGCAGGTGACGGGCGGCACTTTCACCGACTGGCGCGATGTGCCCGACTGGGCGGGGATCGGCATGCCGGTCGGCGAATGCAGCGCCGATGGCAGCCTGGTGATCACCAAGCCACAGGACACCGGCGGGATTGTCACGGTGGGCACGGTCGCCGAGCAACTGCTCTATGAAGTCAGCGATCCGCAGCGCTATTATGTCGCTGACACTGTCTGCGACTTCACTGATGTCCACCTGACCCAGGTGGGCGAGGACCGGGTAGCCGTCAGTGGCGCGCGTGGCCTCGGCCGCAGCGCGGATCTCAAGGCCAGCCTGACCTATGAGCAGGGCTGGCGCGCCGCAGCCTATATTCCAATCATCGGCCTCGAATCCGCAGCCAAGGCTCGGCGTCTGGGCGAAGAGCTGTTCGCGCGCACCGGGACCATGCTCCGTGCCAGCCAGTTGCCGCCGTTCGACCGCACGCACTGCGATGTAATCGGTGGCGATGGCCCGGATTCTGCCAATACGGCGACGACGGCCATCTGTCGCATCCTCGCTGATCACCCGGACCAGCAAGGCGCACAGATGCTGGTGCAGGAACAAAGCTCGGCGATCAGCCACATGTCGGTGGGCATTTCGATCAGCCTTGCGGCTAGTACGCGCCCGATCCAACGGATCACCGGGTTCCTGCTACCAAGGTCGATCGTATCACAGAGCGTCACGGTGGACGGCAGCAAGGTGTCGTTCTCGGTGCCGGGCGAAGGCACAGCCCATGCCGACAATGCCCTGCCGCCGCCGCAGCCCGCCCTGCCAGACGATATCGAGGCCGGGCTGACAGTCCCCTTGATCCGGCTCGCCTGGGCGCGCCGCGGCGACAAGGGCAACCTGTTCAACGTCGCGGTGATCGCACGCAGGTCGGAATATCTTCCCTATATCGCCGCTGCGTTGACCGAGCACAGCGTTGGCGTCCATTATGCTTGCGCTCTGGCGATGGACTCGGCGCCCGGTGTCGAACGGTTCAGCGTTCCCGGTTTTTCCGCGCTCAATTTCGTGGTCGCAAATTCGATGGACGGCGGCATTCTGGCATCGACCTCAATCGATTGCGTCGCCAAGGGGCGGGCCCAAATGCTGCTCGATTTTCCCGTGCCGGTCAGCCGTGTTGTGTATGAGGAGTTAATCAGGGGCTGAGGCGAAGCCGGTTTGTGCTCTAACGCCTGCCGCGCTTCGCTTGGGATTTTTCGCTAAGACCGTCCCCCGGACGGTCTTCTAGACGCGAAAAATGGTGCCCGGGGACGGAGTCGAACCGCCGACACCATGATTTTCAGTCATGTGCTCTACCAACTGAGCTACCCGGGCATCGCTGCTGCGGCCATCTGAACCAGACGGGCGAGCGACAGGAAGCGGCCCTATGACGAAGCTGCGCGGGGTTTGCAAGGTGGAATCCACCTCTCCCGTCAATCCTCCGGCTCGGGATCGTGGTCGACCTTGGGGCCGGGCAGGGCATATCCATCGTCCAGCCACTTGACGAGATCGCGGTCGCGGCAGCGGGTGGAGCAGAACGGGCTGTGCTCGGCGCTGCGGGGCTTGCCGCAGATCGGGCACTTGCGGATTTGGGCGCTGGTCATGGCGCGACTGCCTGCGCGAAGCCGGCGCCGGGTGCAAGGGCCGGATCAATGTGCCAGCGGATCATGCGGCCCGTGCGGCGGGCAAGCGCGGCCTCCCATTCGCCGGTGATGGCCGCGCGGACAGCCGGGTGGACGCTCAGCAGCAGCGCGCCGGGATCGCTGACCCGCTCGGCACGGCGCAGCAACATTCTGGCGGCAGCGCCGAGGGGATCGGCGGCAATGCGGTGGATCAGCGAGGCGCGTTCGAGCCGGGCGACCAGCTGGACGAAGCCGAAGCCGTTCATCGCGGTGCGCTCGTGCGGCCAGTGGTCAAGCGCTTCGGCGAGCACTTCGTCGATCGCGCGGCGGTCGGCCTTGTCGGCCAAAGTCGGGAAATCGATGCCGATCGAGCCGACGAGGTCGAAGCGGGAAAGTGCGGCGGTGATTGCGGGCACGGCGGCGAGCGCGAGGTGGCGCGGGGGCAAGGTGCCGTCGATGTCGATCAGAGTCATCGCCGGGGTCGGGCTGATGGTGATCTGGCCATGGGCGAAGGCCACTTCGCCCAGCGCGGCCTCGCCGATCAGTTCGTCCCAGTCGCAAGGCGGGAACTGGTGGACTAGCTTGGCCGCGTGGCCTTCCGCGCTGAGGCGCTCAGCGAGCGATGGGGCGGGGCGGGGAGCTGCGTTGGTCGGGCGAGCCTGCGCCAGTTTGTTTCGGCCCTTTTCGGAGAGTGCGGCGCGGGACACTTCCACCCGCAGCGCCGCGCCTTCACTGGCATCGCCGGGCAGGCGGTCGGCCAGCGCTTCCTCGCCGCTGGCGAAGCGGACAGTGCCGCGCTTCGATCCGGCGTGGCGCGAGACGAGCACGGCGTCCTCGATTTGCCCGGCGGCCAATTTGCCGGGCCAGTCGATGCGGGCGGCGACAATGGTCTCGCCGCTGAGCTGCACGGCGCGGCTTTCGCCGATGCCCTCTTCGATCAGCCAGTCAGCCAATGGTAAAGCCTGACGCCCTGAGCAGCGCCCGTGTCTCGAACAGCGGCAGGCCCATTACGCCTGAATGGCTGCCCGAAATCCACGCGATCAGCCCTTCGGCGCTGCCCTGGATGGCATAGCCGCCGGCCTTGCCGTGCCATTCGCCGCCCGCGATGTAGGCGTCGATTTCCTGGAGCGAGAGCGGTTTGAAGCGGACCACTGTTTCGGACAGGCGCTCGCGCAGCTGGCCGTCGGGGTGGCGCAGCGCCACCGAGGAGAGCACGCGGTGGCGGCGGCCGGAGAGCAGCGTCAGGCACTGGCGGGCGGTAGCCTCGTCTTCCGCCTTGGGCAGAATGCGGCGGCCAAGTGCGACCACGGTGTCGCCGGCGAGGACATGCGCATCGTCCCCGCTAACCGCCAGAGCCTTCTCGCGCGCCATGCGCTGGGCATAGACGCGCGGCAGCTCGGCCTTGTGCGGGGTTTCGTCGATATCGGCGGCGCTGACGGCACTTGGCTCGAGGCCGAGCCGGGCAAGCAATTCAAGCCTGCGCGGGCTGGCGGAGGCGAGGATCAGGCTTGGTCCGGGCACTTAGCCGAACTGGCCGGGACCGCCGCGACCGGGCATGAAGCGATAAGTGATGCGGCCCTTGGTCAGATCATAAGGAGTGAGTTCGACCAGGACTTCGTCGCCGACCAGCACCCGGATGCGGTTCTTGCGCATCTTGCCGGCTGTGTGCCCGAGGATTTCGTGGTCGTTTTCGAGGCGCACTCTGAACATGGCATTGGGCAGCAGTTCCACCACCGTGCCTCGCATTTCGAGCAGTTCTTCTTTCGCCATGCGCGCTTGTTTTCCGTTATTTCCGGGGTTCGTCCGGGGCGGGCCATAGCGGTGGCAAGGGCAAAAGGGAAGCCTTGCCGGGATTGGGCCGGGAATTGCCGTTCATCGGCGGGTAATAGGCCTGTGACAAATGGTTACCGGCTGCTGTTTGCAAATGCGCGAAACCTCATGCATCTGGGCAGCCAACAAGGGGGGATGGGTGCCGGAACTGGCAATCGGAGATTGAAATTGCGCCAGTTCGCCGTGATTCCCTTAATGCTGATGGCAAGTCCGGTTCTGGCCCAGGCAGCCGACCCTGCCGCGCCTGCGCCCGGGCCAGCAGACATTTCGCCCGCCATTCCCAATGAAGACCCCATCGCGCATCAGGGCGAAATTCTGGTCGTGGCCACAAGGCTGACCGGCCAGGTCGATGCCGCGCAGCCGCCGCTGGCGACGCTGAACGAAGAGGATATCGCCGCTTATGGCACGGCCTCGCTCGCCGAACTGATCGCGGCCGTCGCGCCGCAGACCGGCAGCGGACGCGGGCGTGGGGGCGGTTTTCCGGTGATCCTGGTCAATGGTCAGCGCATCGGCGGCTTTCGCGAGATGCAGAATTTTCCGCCTGAAGCGATCCGGCGGATGGAGATCCTGCCTGAGGAAGTGGCGCTGCGGTATGGCTATTCGGCCAACCAGCGCGTGATCAATTTCATCCTCAAGGACAATTTCGCCAGTAAGTCGCTGCGCGGCGAATACAACGGCTCGACCCATGGCGGGCTGGGGGAAAGCGAGTTTCAGGCGACGCTGCAGCGCATTGCAGGCGCCAGGCGGCTCAATCTCAATGCCTATGTCGAGGATACCGGGCTGCTCACCGAGTCCGAACGGCCGGTTATCCAGCCGGTTGCCGCAGCGCCGCTCGTCGCGGGCGATCCCGCCCCGGCGCAATTCCGCACGCTGTTGCCCGATACCCGCGACATGGGCGTGAGCGGCACCTGGTCAAAAGGCATTGGCCAGCGCGGCATGGATGGCTCGCTGAGCGTCAATATGTCGCTCAGCCAGAATGACAGCCGGACTCTTTCGGGGCTCGATTCGTTTGTGCTGACATCTCCGACCGGCGCGGCGCGGCTGCGCACCCTGGGCGATCCGCTGACGCGTTCGAGCCGCACGCAGACCATCGAGGGCGGCGGGGCGTTCAACCGCAAGCTGGGTGAATGGAACCTGGCGCTGACGCTCGATGCCGGTCATGTCGTCACCAACAGCACCATCGATCGCCGCGCCGATGTTTCCGGCCTGATCGCGGCGGCGGCCGCCGGATCGCTCCCAGTCGACGCGGCGCTGCCCACTGTGACCTCGGCCGGGGCCGACCGCGCGCGCTATGTCAGCGACCGGGCCAGCACCCTGCTCACCATCAGCGGCTCGCCGCTGCGCCTGCCTGCCGGCAATGTCGGCGCGACCATCAAGGCGGGCTTCGCTTATAATGACATCGTCAGCAGCGACACCCGGCAATCCGGAACCGAAACCCGCCTCAAGCGCGGCGATGCCAGCGCGGGGTTGAACCTGTCACTGCCGGTGGCCAGCCGCAAGGACCATGTGCTGGGCGCAATCGGCGATCTGACGCTCAATTTCAGCGCTGGATTCGATCACCTGTCGGACTTCGGCGATCTGACCGACTGGAGCGCCGGGCTGACCTGGGGGCCCTTCGAGAAGCTCTCCTTGCAGGCGAGCTATCTGGTCAATCAGGCGGCGCCCGGGCTCAGCGATCTGGGCGGGCCGCTGATCCAGTCGCTCAATGTGCTGGTCTACGACTATGCCCGCGGCGAAACCCGGCAAGTAAGCGTGACATCGGGCGGCAACCCCCTGCTGCGCCGCGAGACCCAGCGCGATATCAAGCTGTCGGCCAATTGGCAGGTGCCTTTCCTCAAGGAAACCAGCCTGATCGCAGAATATTTTCGCAACCGGTCGAGCGATGTCACCTCCAGCTTTCCCTTGCTGACCCCGGAGATCGAGGCGGCCTTTCCCGGAAGGGCGGTGCGCGATTCCGCCGGGCATCTGCTGGCGATTGATCAAAGGGCAGTGACTTTCAGCCAGACTTCAGGCTCGCGGTTGCGGCTGGGGATCAATCTGGGCGGGCAGTTCGGCAAGGCGCCCGCTGGCGGTTTTCGCGGGCCGTTTGGCGGCGGCTTCGGGCGGCCGGGTGGCGGCGGTCCGGGCGGCGGGGGTGGTCCGGGCGCTCGCGGCCCCGGTGCACGAGGTCCCGGTGGATTCCCCGGCGGGCCTCCCGGCGGTCCGCCGGGCGCGGGGCGCGGGCGCTGGAACCTCGCGATTTACCACACCGTGCGTTTCAGCGAGGGCGTTGTCGTGGCCCCCGGGGGACCTGTGCTCGATCTGCTGAACGGCGATGCGCTGAGCGGCGGCGGCGTGGCGCGGCATGCCATGGAATTCGAAGGCGGCGGTTTCTATCGCGGCATCGGCCTGCGGCTCAACGGCAACTGGAATGCGCCGACGCACCTCAAGGCCAGCGGCGCGCCGGGGACCTCCGACTTGCGCTTCGGATCGGTGTTCAAGGTCAATCTCCGTCTGTTTGTCGAGCTCGGCATGCAGAAGCGGCTGACCGATATTTCGCCATTTTTTAAGGGCATGCGGATCAATCTGCGCGCCGACAACATCTTCGATTCGCGCAGCAAAGTGACCGATGCAAACGGGGCGACGCCGCTCAGCTATCAGGCGGACTATCTCGATCCGCGCGGACGGATGCTGGGAATTGATCTGCGCAAAACATTCTGAACGGCTTCCTGCGGCGGGCAGTTCACTTCCAGAATTTTCCGACATCGAGCAATTCGTGCCGGGCATCGACCGAATGTTCTACCAGTGCGCACCGATCCCAGCTGGCGAAAAAGTGCTCGTAATCCGGCCCTTCAGCCAATCCAAGCGCGGCCAATCGCGCGCGAGCCACGGTCCGGTCGTTTAGCGCGCCGAGATTGTCCTGAACAATTTGCAGAGCAGCATTGAACTTCTTGCGCTGCCGCTTTTGCTTGTGGCCCGGGAACAGGCTGGCGAAGAACTCGGCGGCATAGCGCAATTTCTTGGCGTCTTTGCGGAGCCGGTGGCGTTGCTCATCGGTCAGTTCGGCAAGGTGGCGCCCGTTGCGGCGCAGCTTGCGTCGCAATTGATCGAGCAAGTCTGCGGCAAACTGGCTTATCGACAAGCCATGCCGGCCGGTTCCGGCCAGTCCGGCGAGCCATTCCACCAGGTCGAGCATCAGGCGGCGCGTCCTGCCAGCGGCAATTTCCTGCTGCACGTCGCGATAGGCGAGGTCACGCGCCTGCTGCAACCGGCTGTGGATGCAGCCTGGTGTAGCATGATCGAGCAGCATGTCGAGATCGCGCGCCTTGCCGAGAACCGCAGCCAGCGCGCCGATGCGCTCGCGCAGCTCCGCCGAGGCATCACCAGCCAGTTCGGCTTTAAAGAGGGAAATGGCCGACCGCATGCGGCGCAAGGCAACGCGTGCCTGATGCACTGCTTCCGCTGTCGGAGCGTCCACCAACAGTTGCTCGTTGAGCAAGTATTGGCGCATGCAGTTCTCGATGATTGCCGCGAAGGCTGCGGGCAAATCCATGGCTTCATCGAGCAGGATGTTGTCCGCCCGAGTGGCTGTCACCCCCCTGTCGAGCAGGCGATAGCCGCGCTCGGCTTTGCTGAGTGTGCCAATTTGGGCGCCTGACAGCATTTCGACTTTCCGGGCCAGATCGAACAGGGCCGTTGTCGGCCCGTCCAGCAGTTCCAGCTCGACTTCACAAAACGGCTTGCGCTGCGGCCCGGCAAGCACCTCGCCCCGGTCAAGTGACAGCGCAACTGTCGCCCCGGCATGCCGCATTCGCCAGGTCTTGCGGGCGACGTGAACCGTGAAGAGCGGTGCGAGCGCTGCAAACTCGCCTTCAAGCAGAGCGGGAACAGGCGACAATGTGTCAGCCACCGGGTGATGGCCCGGCACCGGCAGTTCCCATTCACCGCGGCGGAACAGACCGGCCGGGCTGCCAGCCGAGGCCTTGGCGCACTGCACCGACTTTGCTTCCTCATCCCTGATCCGCAGGCACAGTCCATTGCGATGCAAGGTCAGTTCGGGCGTGTCGAAATAGGTCGAAACCAGCTCGGCTGCGAGGGCATGGCCGCGCGGGAATCCGGATGCTTCGAGCCTGTCCGCCTGATCGCAAGTCAGCTCCAGCTTGAGTTCGATTTCGCTAGCCAAGGAAGGTATCTCCGGCGCTTGACACTGCAAGCTGCACGAATGTGCGGCAAGGTCAATCTTCGCTCGCATGCGGCGTCATTGCGGCACACGCCACCACTCCCATTTCGCCCGCGTATCGGCTAGAGACCGGCAATGTCGCGCACGCCTGCAGGAACCCCGGCCAATCCCAATGGCGCCGAGCGCTTCCATGAAGATCGCGCCTCCTATACGCTGAAGGGCAACGGCACGCCCGATATCGACGCCGGGGTGGCGGCGATCCGCGAGGTGCTGGCGACGCTGAAGCCCAGCCCCGGCGTCTACAGGATGCACGATGCGCGCGGCGATGTGCTCTATGTCGGCAAGGCGCGGGCGCTGAAGAACCGCGTCGCGAACTATGTCCAGGTCGACAAGATGCCCAACCGGCTGCGCCGCATGGTCAGCCAGACGCGCAGCATGACCATCGTCACTACCAACAGCGAGGCCGAGGCGCTGCTGCTTGAGGCGCAGCTGATCAAGCGCTATCGCCCGCCCTACAATGTGCTGCTGCGCGACGACAAAAGCTTCCCGTTCATCCTGCTGCGCGCCGATCACATGTTCCCGCGCATCATGAAGCATCGCGGCGCAAGGCGGGCCAAGGGCGAGTATTACGGGCCGTTTGCCAGCGCTGGCAGCGTCAACACCACGATCAATGCGCTGCAGAAGCTGTTCCTGCTACGCAGTTGCACCGACAGCTTTTTTGACCGGCGCGACAGGCCCTGCCTGCTCTATCAGATCAAGCGCTGCTCGGCGCCCTGCGTCGGGCGGATCAGCGAGGCGGACTATGCCGAACTGCTCGGCGAGGCGAGGCTGTTCCTCGGCGGCAAGAGCCAGACAGTGCAGGCCAAGATTTCGGCGCAGATGGAAGAAGCCTCCGCGGCGCTCGATTTCGAGCGCGCCGCCATGTTGCGCGATCGCCTGCGCGCCGCGACTTTCATCCAGGGCAGCCAGGCGATCAATGCCGAGGGGCTTGGCAGTGCCGATGTCTTTGCCATGGCAGCCAGGAACGGCCAGGTCGCGGTGCAGGCCTTCTTCATTCGCGGCGGGCAGAACTGGGGGCATCATGCCTTCTTCCCGAGCCACACCGAGGGGCTGGACGAGGCCGAGGTGCTGACCAGCTTTCTCGCGCAATTCTATGAGGACGTGCCGCCGGCGCGGACCATTCTGCTTGATCGCGAATTGCCCGAAGCGGAGCTGCTGGCCGAAGCCTTCCGCGCCGGGGCGGGGGGGCGGATAGAGATTTCGGTGCCGCAGCGCGGCGACCGACGGCGGATCATGGAGCAGGCGCAGCGCAATGCCGTCGAGGCGCTGGAGCGGCGGCAGGCCGAGAGCGGAACCAAGGCGAAGCTCAACCGCGAGCTGGCCGAATTCCTTGAACTCGCCGAGCCGCCGCAGCGCATCGAAATTTACGACAACAGCCATATCCAGGGCAGCAATGCCTTGGGCGCGATGGTGGTGGCGGGGCCCGAAGGTTTCCTCAAGGGCCAGTATCGCAAGTGGAACTTCAAGACCGCTCAGACCGATGACGACTTCGGCATGATGCGTGAGGTGATGACGCGACGCTTCGCGCGCGCGCAGGAAGAAGATCCAGACAAGGACGGCGGCATGTGGCCCGATCTCGTGCTGATCGACGGAGGCAAGGGCCAGATGTCGGCGGTCAGGGAGGCGCTTGAAGAACTGGGGGTTGAGGACGTGCCGCTGATTGCCATTGCCAAGGGGCCGCACCATGGGCGTGATGGCCGCGAAGTGTTCCATTTCGCGGACGGGCGCGAGAAGATGCTGCCCGAGAATTCGCCCTTGCTGTTCCACCTCCAGCGGCTGCGCGACGAAGTCCACCGCTTCGCCATCGGCGCGCACCGCGACAAGCGCAGCCGGGCGATCAGCGCCTCGCCGCTCGATGAGGTGCCGGGCATCGGTCCGGCCCGCAAGCGCGCGCTGCTGCTGCATTTTGGCACCGCCAGTGGCGTGCGCGCGGCGAGTTTGGAAGACCTGCAGCGCGCGCCGGGGGTATCGGCGGCCGTGGCGCAGGCAGTCTATGACTTTTACCATCAAAGCGGCTAGACTGTGCCCATGAGCAGCAAGCAGATTGGTGGCTTCAGCGCCGAGGATATCGGATTCTTCGTGCTGGTGTTGCTTGTGACACTGGCCTTTGGCTGGTTGCTCACGCCCTATTTCAGCGCGATCCTGTGGGGGGTGGTGGCGGCAATCGTGTTCGGGCCGCTCTACCGCTGGCTGACCAGACGGCTGGGCGGGCGAGAGGGCCTGGCGGCGACACTGACTCTGCTGATCATCCTCGCGCTGGTGATCCTGCCGGCCATCCTGATGACCTTCAGCCTGATCCAGGAGGCCGTTGGGCTCTATACCAAGCTGCAATCGAACAAGATCGATTTTTCGGCGATCTTCAACAAGCTGTCGCACTCGATGCCGCGAGGGGTGACGCGACTGGCCCGCCAGTACGATCTGATGGACGCTGAGCGGGCACGTGAACTGATCCGTTCGGCGCTGTCGGCAGGCCTCGGCAGCATGGCGACACGCGCGCTGACCGTGGGGCAGGGCGCGCTGGCCTTCCTCGCCCAGCTCGGCGTGATGCTCTATCTCACCTATTTCCTGCTGCGCGATGGCGACAGTCTGGGACGCCGTTTCAGCGAGGCCCTGCCGCTGCGACCGCAGACGCGCGAGCATCTGATCGACAATTTCGTTCGCGTTGTGCGCGCGACGATGAAGGGCACGGTGCTGGTTGCGGTGCTGCAGGGCATTGTCGGCGGGGTGATATTCGCCCTGCTGGGAATAGAGTCGGCGCTGCTGTGGGGCCTGTTGATGGGCTTCTTCTCGCTGGTGCCTGCCGTCGGCACGGGCATCATCTGGGTGCCGGTGGCGCTTTACCTGCTGCTCACCGGGTCGGTCTGGGAAGGATCGGTACTGGTGTTCTGCGGCTTCTTCGTGATCGGGCTGATCGACAACCTGCTGCGCCCGATCCTCGTCGGCAAAGATACCAAACTGCCCGATTTTGTGGTGCTGATCGCCACGGTAGCGGGGCTGGAGCTGTTTGGCCTGAGCGGCTTCGTGGTCGGGCCGATCATTGCCGCGCTGTTCATCGCCTTGTGGGACATTGTCACCGATATGCGCGGGCATCGGGCGCCTGGGGTGGATGGCGCGGGCGTCACCTGACGGTCAATTCCCCCGGCTATCTCCCCCCTTGTTTCTTGCAACGAATGGAGCCTTGCCATGTCATCAAGTCCCTGGAACCACAGCCGCAGCGCAGGCAGCGCCGACGACATCGATTTCGAGATCAAGGGCCAGGAATTGCAATTCCTCGAGATCGAGCTCGATCCCGGCGAAAGCGCAGTGGCCGAGGCAGGCGCGATGGTTTGGAAGGACGCTGCGGTGACCATGTCGACCGTGTTCGGCGACGGACGCGGCGCCGAGGGCGGCTTCATGGGCAAGCTGCTGGGCGCAGGCAAGCGGCTTGTCACTGGCGAAAGCCTGTTCACCACGGTGTTCACCCATCACGGCCAGGGCAAGGCGCGGGTGGCCTTTTCGGCGCCGGTGCCGGGCGCAATCCTGCCGATCAAGCTGTCGGAGCTGGGCGGCACACTGATCTGCCAGAAGGACAGTTTCCTCGCCGCAGCCAAGGGCGTTTCCATCGGCGTGCAGTTCCAGCGCAAGATGCTGACCGGCCTGTTCGGCGGCGAAGGCTTCATCATGCAGAAGCTGGAAGGCGATGGCTGGGTCTTCGTCCAGATGGGTGGCACGATCGTCGAGCGCAATCTCGCGGCTGGCGAAGAACTGCATGTCGATACCGGCTGCCTTGCCGCCTATACCCCGACTGTGGATTTCGACATCATGACCGCCGGCGGGGTCAAATCAATGCTGTTCGGCGGCGAAGGCATGTTTTTCGCGCGGCTGCGCGGCCCCGGCAAGGTGTGGATCCAGTCGCTGCCCTTCGCACGGCTGGCCGGCCGCATGCTGGCGGCATCGGGCAGCATGGGCGGGCAGAACCGGGGTGAGGGCTCGTTGCTCGGCGGGCTCGGCAACCTGCTCGACGGGGATTAGACGGCGTTCGGCCCGCCGCACATCTCAGTCGAATTTCAGCTTGTCACGCCAGTCCATCATCTCGAGTTCGCTGCGCACGGCATCTTCGATGGGGACGACGAGGCGCACCTCGAAGCTGAAGGCCGGGAGCATGGTGGCGAGCTTGTGCATGTCCAGCGGATCGGCGCCGTCAACCAGCATATAGCCGCCCCAGTCGCCGACGCGGATCACGAACATTTCGATCTTGAACGTGTCCGGCTGTTCCCAGCGCTGGAACACGTCGAGAATGCGTCGCTGGGCGTTCTCGTATTCGATGGGCGAGCCCTGCGGGCGTTCGTTCCAGGTGATCATGTATTTCATGGCTCGTCTCCTGTGCCGGTGGGTATGCATGTGCGGTTACGCTTCGATGACGCGTCAGAAATCATAGGCCTGCAGTTCGATCTGCTGGCCGAAGGCGAGCAGGCCGGTGCTGATGACATCGGTCCACACCCAGATTTGCTGGACCGGCGAGCCGGTGCTGCGTGCCTCTTCCAGGCTGCGTTGCATCGCGTAGCCCAGTTCCAGCCGCCCGGCGAAGCTGCTCTCGCTCAGTGCGGCAAGGCGCGCGATGCTATCGTTGAGTGCGGTTACGCTGGGCAGGCGCAGGCCAAAGTGAGTGGCGCGGTAGGGGCTCTGGTGCTGCATTGCGCGATACTGCGCGGCGGCGGCGCCAAGGTCGGAAGCATCATTGGCGATCTGCGCCTGCAGAACAGTTTCCAGCGCGAGCTGCTCGGGTTCGGCCTGCGAGACGAACATGTCGTTCTCGCCATGCGGCGATCCATCGAGTGAGACAACGATATATTTGCCGTAGGGCGGGCTGTCGATCTCGCTGCATTGGCAGCCGAGCGCGGCGAACAGCTCCATGGCGAGATGGCCTTCGCCGGGGCGGTGGGCGAATTCGACATGGTTGAGACGGCGAGCTCCTGCGGCGCCGCGAGGTTCGTCCATGGCGCTCCACCCTCCTGCCACGCGAAGCTGCGCGGCGGGGCAGGTGCTGTCAAGCTGTCTGGCGTTATTCCCCGGTCAGCTTGCGCAGCACGCGCCAGCCATAAGCCTTGACCCTGTTGTTGGCGGGCCAGCGACCGGGCCGCGCCGGCTTGAAACCGATCCGCCGCAGAACCGAATTGAAGGCGCGGGCATCAGCTTCGGCATAGCTCCATTCGGAGCGCCAGGTAATCGACAGCGCCACGGTCGGTGTGGGGCCATTGGCGACGATGTGCGGCGCCATCACCGGGACGAACAGCGCTTCGCCCGGGTTGATGGTGAGCTTGATGCCAGCCTGTTCGCATTCCTGACGCCAGGGCAAGTCCCGCGAGCCGCCGATGTGGTAGGCTTCATGCGATTCATCGGCAACGAAGGTCGGATCGTTCGGCGGATACTGGGTCATTTCCTTGCTGCCTTCAATCTGCAGCAGGACATTGTGTTCCGGATCGAAATGGAACGAGGTGATGCCACCTGGCGATGTGACGAAAATGAATCCCTGGATGGAGAGCATCTTGCCGGTTTTTGCCTCGATCGCAGGCCGCAATTCGTCGAGCAGGCTATTCAGCACCTCGGCATAGGCCGGGGACTGTTCGATGTTGCGAATGACAACCCAGCTGCCCAGCCCGTCGATATTGCGGACTGCATCAGCGACTGATGCTTCGCGATCGATGGGGATGCCTGATTGGCCCATAGGCAGGTCGGCGCGCAGAAGCTCGACAGTGGTCGCGGGGAGCGACTCAACCAGCTGTGCCAGAGCTTCGCGGGTGAACAGAGGATGCCCGCACAGATCGTGCCGGAACGTATGCGGCGCTTCCGGATAGTTGGCGGCGAAAGTGGCAAGGCTGGCGGGAGGGAACTTGCTCATTTGGACACTCCTGTGGGATTGCGGCGAAGTTCGAATTTCAGCAATTGAGCAAACAGACTGCGGCGCAGCTTGCCGCCGATGCCGACCGAAATCCGGCCCAGCGCGCGGCGTTCGCGCCAGATGTGGTCGATCATCGGATGGCCCTCGGCGGCGCAGCTGTCGGTCCAGCGGATATCGGCGCGGTCGAGCATCAGCAGGTTTTCGCATTGCAACAGGACGCCGGGCGAGAAGCGCGAATAGGCCTCGTCGTAAGTGGTCTTGAAGCTGAAGGCGCCGGGCGCGGTGATGAAATTGGCGAGCATGGCGAGCGGGCGGCCATCGAGCGTAAGAGCCAGCCGCTCAAGGCGGCCATGCGCGGCGGCGCCTTCGAGGCTTTGGCGGAAAAGCGCTTCGGTTGTTTCGTGCTGGGCGAGCGCGGAGCCGGCTTTGCCCTTCCAGCCGGCGGCCTCAATCGCAAGGAACTGATCGATCCATTCGCCCAGCCCGTCGCCATCGGACTGGCGGACAAAATTGATCTGGCCCTCCTCGGACAGCCGGGCAAGCTGGCGGCGCAGTTCCTTGCGCTTCTTGCCCGAGAGCGCCTCGGCGAAATAGTCCTCTGGGCTCTTGCCGGCGGCGAGCATGGCGCGCTCTTCGCGGAAAACCAGTCCGGCTGGGCGCCCCGTTTCGGCGACCACTTCGGCCAGCGCCTTGTGCAGCGGGCCGCCGAGCGGCAGGCCGGAGAGGTGGAGGAACAGCGCTTTGCCGGCCTTGCGGTCGGCCCAGGCGAGCAAGGCTCGCCAGAAGGCGCGCTCGAAGCCGGGGGCGACGAGCGGCGCGCCGAGGAAGCAGTTGGGGTGAGTCCAGCCTGCAAGGTGGGCGATGCGACGGCCATAATAGCGCTGTTCGCGCGCCAGCGGCATCATGCCGACCAATATGTCGCCGACTTCGAACAGCAGGAATTTCACGGACTCCTGCGGATCGAGCGCGCGCAATGCTGGCAGCAGATACCAGCTTTCGTGGAACGGATTGGGCTCCACGGCGTGGATCGCCAGCGCATTCCAGCTGTAGAGCACACTCGGCGCGGCGCAGCAGGGCCAATCGAGTGCGCGCACGGTCACCACCGGGCCGCTTGCCGCAGCAGCAGCCGGGGCCGAACGCGGCTCGGGAATTGCCTCAAGCGGGATTGCGCTGCTGGCCAAGCGGTTAACCTTCGTTTCGAGCGCAAACGCGCGCTGCAGGCTGTTGCTAGCAGCCGATAATCAACGAATTGCTAACGAAGTCGGCAGTCCCACCAGGCTGGCGAGAGTCCTTCCACACCCGATGGCTGGATTCTGCGAGTCAGTCGCACTATGCTACCTTTTCTTCCGCGGCACCCACGCTGACTCGAAAGGCAAAATCCATGCGCCCCAGGACATCACCGGCACTCGTCTTTGCAGCCGCTCTGGCACTGCTGGGCACGGCTGCCTGCCATTCGGGTGGCAGCTCCGGTTCCGCGCTCGGGATCAATCCCGAGGCGATGGACAAGTCGATCGCGCCGGGCAGCGATTTCTATGGCTATGCCAATGCCAACTGGATGAAGGCGACCGAAATTCCGGCCGAACGCTCCAATGTCGGCAGCCACTATGTCGCCGACCACGAAACCGAAGGGCGGATCACTGCGCTGGTTGGCGATGTCATCAAATCCGACCCGGCGCCGGGCAGCGACGCGGCGCGGATCAAGGCCTTCTACACCGCCTATACCGACCGCGCAGGGATCGATGCGGCGGGGCTCGCGCCGGTGCAGAGCGATCTGAACCGCTTTGCGGCGATTGCGAACAAGACCGACCTCTCGCGCGTGCTCGGCGAGCAATTG
>Ga0114974_10001714_pt1 | contig 17265 bp, 9 predicted proteins | sample S_130206_EF_Meta_FD_87318 | JGI IMG/M metagenome (GOLD analysis project Ga0114974, IMG submission 87318) | Freshwater microbial communities from Lake Simoncouche, Canada to study carbon cycling - S_130206_EF_MetaG | ecosystem: Environmental > Aquatic > Freshwater > Lake | place: Lake... | reverse complement strand
CGGCTGAAGGCATCATATTAGATGGAAGTATCAGCGCTAAAAAAGGCTTAGCTACCAATGTAGGCGGTAGTTTTAGCGTCATGCTTGATCGAAGCGCAAGAAACGAGTCTGGTGAATTTCCAACGAATGAGCTGCATATTGACGTGCAACAGCAAGATGCCGCTTTACTGCCTAGTACATCGAGTTTTGGCGGTGATATTTCGGATTCATTCAATGGGCAGGCGGTGCTTAGTAGTCAAAAAATCCAGCAAGCAGGTATTGATAAATTAACGTTAAATGTGCCTTATCAAATTAATCAACCCGTAGCAGGTGTAGTTCGATTATTGGGTGATGTTAACTTGAACATTCCCTCTAGCATTATATTAGATGCGCAAAAGTTAAGCTGGGCGAGTAATGATAGCGTAAGCAATGAAGCGACAATGAATACTGGCTATTTATCGTTAGGTTCATCCACAATTGATATCACGGATGTGAATGAGGTTCCTGTCATTGGTGATGGGACGTTGACAGCCAATGCGCGTAATATCGAACTTAGGGGCGCCTCCGTATTGACTGGATTTAGTGATGTCAATTTAAATATCAAACATGATATGAGAGCTGTAGGTGTCAATATTGATCCTACTACTAAGACCTATACCGGTAGTTTAACAACGGCTGGTAATCTGAATTTGCAGGCTAGTCAGATATACCCCTCAACATTAACAAAATTTACTTTCAATGTGACTGATCCTAGCAGTCAGTTAACTATATCCGGAAATAATACAGATACGACGCCTTTATCTGCAGCAGGTAGCCTCAGTTTTAACGCGCCGACGATTAATCAAAATGGGGTCATAAAAGCACCTTTAGGCAATATCACTTTTAATGCAGCCGACAGTTTAATTTTTAACGCAGAGAGTTATACCTCTGTTTCGACTGAAGGCCAATTAATCCCCTTTGGAACACTGTTAAATAATGTGTGGATGTATTCCTTTGCGGGGGGAAACAACCTCGTCTTTAATTCGGCGCCTGATAATAATAGTTTGGGCGTTAAACAAGTATCCTTTAATGCACCCAATATACAGTTTAATAAAGGGAGCGTGGTGAATGTCTCTGGCGGTGGAGATTTATTGACAGCGACTTTTCAACCCGGTCCAGGTGGGGATTACGATTACTTGATGCCGGGAAGTGCAAGTTATCAAGGTGGCTTTGCGATAATGCCGTCATTAGGTGTTTCTTCCTTGGCACCTTATGACCCTAATTTATCAGTCAGTTTTGCAAATGATCCAAGAGCGCAAGTTTACTTAGGTGTTACACCCAATTTAGCTGCTGGTTTTTATACCATGCTACCCTCCTATTATGCCTTATTGCCAGGTGCTTTTTTGGTGACGCCGCAAAGCAATACACTCGGCCAACCCTTAACAACTTACACGGTAAGTGGACTGCCAATTGTTTCGGGTTATCAAACTATTGCAGGCACTAACTATCAACCCTCACTGAGTAGTGGTTACTTAATTGAATCCAGCGAGGTTGTACACAAAAATTCACAATATAACATTGAGACAGCCAATAAATTCTATACTAACCAATCGCTTGTTAAGCATGTCAGTTTGCCATTATTGCCTGAAGATAGTGGGCAGATATCTATTAATGCGAGTACGCAACTGGTCTTGGAAGGTCAGTTTAAGGTAGCTACTTCAAATGGTAGAGGTGCAAAAATGGATATTTCTGCACAAAATATAAATGTGATTAATGCTGATTCAAGTAATGCAAGCATTGGACTGCAACTGTTGGCACAAGATTTAAATAATTTAAAGGTAGACAGTTTATTATTGGGCGGAGCTCGAACCTTTGATAATGCAACGGGCAATACTAATCTATTGGTGTCGGCTGATAATGTGATTTTTGATGAAGGCGTGAGTATTGACGCCTTAGACTTAATGGCGGCTGGAAATCAGAGTGTTAATGTTTTACCAGGAGCCACTATCAAGGCGACTGGCCAAGTGAATACAGGTACATCAGAAATTGTGTTAAAAGGCGATAGCGCTTTTTTGAGAGTGTCAGCAGATAAGCAAGTCCGTCTCAATAGACAGATAGATCCTAATGCAACAAATCCAGTGGGCACAAGTGGCGACCTTTTAATTGATGCTGACTCGACGCTATCATCAACGCAATCTATGTTACTTGCAGGTAGTCACTCAACAAGTCTCAACGGCAATATTAATATGTCGGGTGGATCCATTAATATGGAAGCTAACGCTATTAATTTGGGTGATGTATCTGCGTTGACGGCGAATGCTTTAAATTTGACTAATCAAAATTTAACTAATTTAAAAGGTAATGATGTCACATTGACTAGTCTAAGCGCCATTAACTTTTATGGTGACGTAGGTCAACTTGATGCCGACAATGTTCTCACCCCAATCCAGTTTAATCGTTTAGTTTTAGATGCAACGTCATTATCAGGTTATGAAGGGGCTACGCTAGGCAGTAATACAATAAATTCAGTCATGATCAACGCGAATACAATTGATTTGCAAAACACCAGCGGCAATGCCTCGACTCAAGCAGGTACTGGAACAGGGACTCTTAATTTAAATGCAGCCCATTTAAATGTGAATAAGGGGAAAATTGCCATAGATGGTTTTACTAGTGCTGATTTCAATGTAGATAAACAATTTTCAGCAACCGGTAATAGCGTTTTGAATTTAGCAACAGACCTAAACGTAACAGCAGGTCTAATGAATACCACTGGCGGTCATAGTTTATTATTAGATGCATCAATTGGATCTGGTCATGATGTGATGATTAATGGTAATGCTAGCAATACACTTCCAATTGTTAATGAGCTGGGTGGAAGTATTGCGGTTTCTGCAAATAATATTACCTTGCAGGATGCAAATCTCCTTATGCCTTCAGGTAGGCTGGAATTAAATGCCATTGGAGATGTATCCGTTAATGGACAGTCTGTTGTCAATCTTGCTGGTCAAGCTGTTAAATTTGCAGATTTAGTTAGTGATACTCCAGGAGGTACTTTTAGCGCACATTCAAGCAACGGCAGTGTTTCTTTAGGCAGTGATGCATCATTAGATATTAGTTCAGCAGGCGACAAGGCTTCAGGGGGCAGTCTTATTTTAAAGGCACCTCAAAATACGGTTAATGTAGATGGAAGTCTTAAAGCCACTGGTGCGAATGCCAATATTGATTTATCCAATTTTTCATCAACGCAGGGTTTTGATAGTTTGATGAATAAATTGATGACGTCTGGTGCAAATCAATCAATTTATTTAAGAAGTCGAATGTCAGATATTGTTCAAACGGTAGGTAATGTCATCACGGCAAAGGCGATTAGTTTGGTATCTGATAGTGGAAGTATTGATATTAATGGCAAGTTAAGTACGGATAGTACTGAGAAAGCAGGCAATATTAATTTGTACGCCGCAAACGATATTACCTTGGAAAAGGGGAGTCTCCTTTCAGCTACCGGAAGTTCGGGTGGTAATGTTTCACTATCAACTCTGGGAACAAATGCTTTGCCAGGCGGGATCATTAGCATATTAACTGGATCTGAAATAGATGTGGAAGGGACATCTGGGACGGGGGGTAGCGTTACCTTAAGTGCGATGCGTAATGCCGATGCAAATTCTGGTATTAATATAGCGCCCATTAATGGCGAGATTATGGGTGCAAATCAGTTTAATGCAGTTGGGTTTCAAAAATATGATACAAGTTTGGTAAGTAGTATTCCCTATTATCCCATTATTGGAGATGTCATCACTGGTTTATCTAGTAGCATTCCGCTAGATATCACTAATTATTTGGCTACGGTCAGCACAATGACGAGTGAGGATACAGATAATTTATCTAAAATTATTACGACAGATATTAGCAATTACTTAGAAAATGCGAGTTCAATTACGAATAATGATATACCTGGCTTATCAAGCATCATTACCGAAAATGTGAATAATTACATGACAGCTAAAACGGGTGCCATGACAAGTGCAGATAGAGATAAATTATCAAGCACTATTGCAACGAATATGAACGCGTTAATGACGAGTTATAGTTCTGATATAACAAGCTTGTCGAATACAATTAATACCGATCTTAACAGCTATATGGCAGATGCGACTGCAATAGAATCAGTTTTAGGTCAAGGCGTCGCTTTACGAAGTGGTGTTGAAATAGATAATGTCAGTGGGCCGATGACATTAGCAACTGATTGGGACTTCTCTAAATTGAGTGCTGCACCAATACCCATATTGGGTGACCTTATCGTGCGCAGCGCAGGTCCGTTAAACATTAATGCCTCATTAAAAGATGGTTATTTAGATAATGGCGAAACGTTGATGAACACGAATTCTTGGTCGTTCCAATTAGTTTCAGGTGCTGATTTAAATAGTGCGGATACGATGGCCACGAATAGTTTGAGCGTAGCAGATAAACTGAGTAATCCAACTATCAGTGATTTTACGATTGGCTCAGGGGCAAGTGTTCATACTGGAACTGGAGATATTAAATTAGCATCAGGTGGAAATGTAATCTTAGCTGATCAAACAGCGAGCGTTTATACCGGTGGTCGTGCTACGGTCTACGATAATCAGGATATTGTGACGAGTCCTACAGGTACGTTAGATAACGTCACTTTGGGCACTGGATCATTAGCAGGTCAAACGCTTGCAAACATAATCACTGGTGACTACCCCATTGCCGGAGGTAATCTGGATATTCAGGCAGCTGGTGATATTGTAGGCGCGGTGAGTAATCAATTTATCCGCTCAACATTTGGCGGGGCATCATGGCTGGGTGTTCAAGGTCGTCCTTTTGATAGTGTGAATAAAAACAATAATTTATTAACAACTTGGGCAGTGAATGCAAGTTTGTTTCAACAAAATATTGGCTCTTTTGGTGGTGGTGGAGTGACTGTTTCAGCACAAGGGAATATTAATGATTTATCGGTGATGATGCCAACAACCGGTAAGCAATTAGGAAACGACTATGCGACTAGTGCCTTAGATGTTCAAGGGGGCGGGCAAATGTCAGTGGTTGCAGGGGGCAATATAATGGGTGGCGCTTATTTTCTAGGGCAGGGTACGGGTAATATTTCGGCAGGTGGTCAAATTAACGGCAGTCAATCGACCGATCCGAACGCGTTTGTATCAGGTCCGCAACTGGTCATGAGCGGTAATTTAAGTAACCCTTCAGTTGGCAATACACTATTAAATCTAAATGCTAATCAAGGGATTAAAATCTCAGGTGTGTCTGATGTGATGGTGCTTCAGAATCTCAATAATGGTACACAATTTTTTAGCTATACGGATAAGAGTAAATTAACCCTCAATGCCTTAGGAGGAGATATTCATTTAAATTCAGATACTAAAGTCATTTCAACTATTCTGAGTATTGATGAAAATCTATCTAGCGTGGAAAAGTGGTTAGCGCACGTATACCCTGCATCATTAGATACAACGGCGTTTAATGGGAGTGCCATACTGGATAGTGACATTATTTTATATCCTTCTGCAATGGCAAATGTCAATATGTTTGCTAAACAAGGTATCAGTTCAAATACGAATACTGATTTAGGTTCGGGGATGTATAGTCTAACCATGTCAGATGCAAACACGGCACTTTTGGCCAATGCATTTAATACTGTTGGCGGTAATCAAGATCCGACTAATAGTATGTTTAATACCGAGATTATTGATTCCAATGGACCGCAATCACCCTATATGCATGGTATTGAACCTCTACATAAAGATAACACTTCTGCAAGATTTGTAACGCAACTAGGCGATATTTCATCAGTGACAATCAATATGTCAAAGCAAACTATTGTTCAAGCGGGACAAGATTTGGTCAATAGCCCCATTCTGATACAGCAAAATAATGCAACGGATGCGTCTATTATATCTGCTGATCGGGATATCAAATTTGTCACTGACTTAGATAGTAATGGCAGTCCAACAGCGGCCAATAATAGCTATCAAATACAGGTGGCTGGTCCAGGAAATGTGTTGGTTAAAACTGGGAGAAACCTAGATTTAGGCGATTCCGTGGGAATGACAACTGTTGGGAATTTTTTAAATCCAGCCTTGCTCCCTACAGGTGCAAATTTAGATATCTTAATAGGTTTAAATGGTGGTACACCCAATTATGTTGCCTTTATAAATAAGTATTTGTTGGCTAATCCTTTGTATACTAAAGACTATGCGAAGCTTACAACATTAATTACCCCCTATATGCAACAAGTCAGCGGCAATAGTCAGCTAAGTAACGCTGATGCGTTAGCAGAATTTTTAGCGTTAACACCGATTCAAACCTTAGCCATTCAGCCTCAATTGAATGCCATTCTAACGCCGGTATTTTTTAATGAGTTAAAGTTGGCTGGAACCGCTTCTGCAGCAGATAAAACTAAAGGTAATGCGGGTGGTTTTACAGCTATTGAAACCTTATTCCCTGGCAATAAATGGCAGGGAGAGTTGACGATACCGTTTAGTAAAATACAAACTATTAGTGGTGGTGACATTAACTTATTCGTGCCTGGTGGACAAGTCAATGCGGGTCTAGCCGTTGCGCCTACAGGTGCAAAAACACCGGATAAGTTGGGCATAGTGGCTCAAACGCAAGGCGCTATTAATGCTTATGTTAAAAATGACTTTACCGTGAATACTTCGCGGGTCTTTACCTTGGGCGGGGGAGATATCGTTATCTGGTCTTCTGAAGGCAATATTGATGCGGGTAAAGGGGCTAAATCTGCGTTGGCAGTCACCGTCAATGCGCCTTATTTTGATAAGATAACCAATCAGATTGTGATTCCTGCACCAACCATTACCAGCGGTAGTGGCATTAGAGCAGCTTCTGCTCCAGGTCAAAAAGCGGGTAACGTTTCTTTATTTGCGCCTAAAGGCATTGTGAATGCGGGTGAAGCGGGTATTGGTGGTAATAATGTCACCATTTCAGCAACTGCCGTCATGGGTGGCAATAATATTCAAGTAGGTGGAACCTCGACAGGTGTTCCACAAGCGTCGTCAGGAAGTATGGCTGCAGGTTTAACAGGTGCAAGTAATTTAACGGCTAACGTGAGTCAGGTTGGCCAAGCCTTATCAGGCGTAGATGATAAAGAATCTCAATCTAGTAAAAACAATACGCTAAGTATCTTAAGTGTCGATATTTTAGGCTTTGGGGATTAAGGCTTTTGCTTAATGTTTGACCACTACAACGGTTAATCATAAATAACTGAATTATATAAGGTTATAGACGATTCAATTTATCTGTTGCTTATAATCCGCTTTAACCTAGTTAAAGCGGATTTTTTTGTTATACAGGCACTTATATATTTTTCAATAATTAAATAAATTAATAATACTGTCATATTTTGATGCGATATTTACAGTATCTATATTCAAATGAGTGAAAAAATGAAGCGAATTGCTTTTTTATTGTTGATTCTTATGTTTGTTCCTTCAATAGCATCAGCTTGGTGGAATCCAGATTGGAGCCATAAGAAAAAAATTACCATAGACGCGCCTAAGCTAAAAACTGAAGGCTTATCTATACCCGAATCTTCTTATGCTCTAATCAGATTACATGCAGGTAATTTTGCATTTTTTTCAGAACTTGCTGAAAAAGGTAAGGATATTCGTATATTAGCTGCTGACGAAGAGACACCATTAAAGTTTTATATAGAAAAACTTGATGTGATCAATGAAATGGCATTTATTTGGGTAAAGCTACCCGCTGATTTAGAGACGGCTTCTGAACCCGCTATTTGGTTATATTATGGCAATTCTAAAGCAGTTGATGCACAAGATGCACCAGGCTCTTTTGATGTCAATCAAGTCATGGCCTATGAATTTTCACAGCCAGCAGTTAAGGATTTAACGGCTTACGGTAATAATCCTAGCGAAGTAACAGCTACGTTAATTGAAGGTGGCATAGTGGGTGAGGCCGCATCTTTTGATGGAAGTCAGTTTATTCACGCTCCAGCAATGCCGTATTTGCAGATGTCCCCTACTTTAGGTTGGACTGTTGAAACCTGGGTAAAAATAGATCAAACACAAAAAAATAGCATCATTTTTCAGCGTTCTGGTGCAAATGGTAGTGTGGATTTGTCGATTGTTGGTGAAACAGTCGTTGTAGAAGTTCAAGAGGGTTCTAAGCAAAAGATAAAAGCGCCTACACCTTTAACCATTGGTGCATGGCATCATTTGGCTCTAGTTGCTAACGCGGGTTCTTTAGCCTTATATATTGATGGAGTGAGTGCGGGGTCTTTAGGTATTGCTACTCGTGATTTAACTGGGAATATTTCAATAGGCGCAGAAGAAACCGGTGGTAGAGGCTTTAAAGGCTCACTAGATCAACTGTCGATTTATAAAGTAGCACTTGATGCTAATGCCATTAAGTTTGATGCACAAATGCAAGGTCAAACTACAACCCTATTATCTTATAGTGATGATGCGACACCTGACAGTGAAGAAGGTGGTGAATCATTAATTATGGGTTCAATAAGAAATGTCACCCCAGACGGATGGGTTATTATCGGTATTCTAGGGGTAATGTTGGTAGTGAGCTGGTTTGTAATGATTGTTAAATTCATCGTTTTAACCCGCATTCAAAGAGAAAATAAAAAATTCGAAGAGGCCTACAGCCTGTTAACAGCAGAAGATTTGAACAGCCTAAATGCACCTGATAATGAAGATGATAAGGACTTTGACGAATCTCCTCTGTTGTTGTCATTCACTAAAAAGCATGGTGCCTTTGCAGGATCAACCGTCTATCGTTTATATCATGTTGGCGTTGAGCAAATGAATCGACGTTTATATAAACAAAATTCAGTCCCTGGTTCTGAGCAAGTATTAACTGCTCAATCAATGAATGCAGTTAAGGCGAGTATGGAAGCTACCTTAATCAGAGAGATGCAAAAAATTAATGCTCAAATGGTCCTGTTGACCATTGCAATTAGTGGTGGCCCCTTCTTAGGTTTGTTGGGCACGGTTATTGGGGTAATGATTACGTTTGCCGCGATTGCTGTCAGCGGTGAAGTCAATGTTAATGCTATTGCACCAGGTATTGCCGGTGCTTTAACTGCAACCGTAGCTGGTCTTATTGTGGCGATTCCCTGCTTATTTGGATACAACTATTTAGGCGGCAAAATTAAAGAAATTAATGCTGATATGCATGTGTTTGTTGATGAGTTTGTTGCAAAATTAAGTGAGCAGCACACCTAATCGAAAAAAAACAGTGAGCAGTATTTATTGTGCCTAGAGCCAGTCAATCTGCTCACTTTTATTAAATGAACTAATTCAAATAGATTGAAAATTATAGAACTTCACTAAATGCCTGTTTACTTGATTCTGTATTAATCGCGCGACGAGCCATTAATGCCAATAAAGCGTTTAGTATCGCCAATCATCCAAATATTCTGTTCGAGCCAATAAAATTATGAAATTACAAGAAGAAAATGCTGCCTATGATGAAATCAACGTGACTCCGATGCTTGATTTGGCGTATGTATTGTTGATTGTGTTTATCTTAATGACCACGGCAGCTGTGCAAGGTGTAAAAGTCAATTTACCCAAAGCGAGTAATACGCCCAGTTTGTCTAAACCGCAAACCAAGGCTATTACGGTGACCGCAGATGGCACAATTTTTCTTGATACCTTTCCAGTAACGATGGAGCAGTTGGAATCAACTTTAGTGCAATATAAAGCCGTTAACCCTGCCTTACCCGTTGTGGTTAAAGGTGATTCTGCTGTTCAGTACCAAAGTGTCATTGATATTCTCGCTTTATTAGGCAAGCTTGAAATCACTCAAGTAGGTTTGGTCACGCAAAATTTGGTTAAGTAAAAGTCATATTTAATCATGAGTGATAAAAAAAATTTCAGAGTCTATGTACCTAAAATTATAGGCGGATTAATACTGCTTATTGCTATTTATTATGTAGTCAAAATTATAGGTGACTTCTCGGAAAAGCCTGTTGTAAAGCATGAGCAAAAAATCATGCCCATCGCTTTATTTAAGCCGCCACCGCCACCTCCTCCACCTAAGGTTGAAAAAATACCTGAGCCGGAAGTCGAAAAAATGGAAGAGCCTCAGCCTGATCCAGAGCCTTTGCCTGATGTGGCAGATCCACAACCTGCTGGAGATACTGGCCTCGACGCTGAAGGCACAGCGGGTTCTGATGCATTTGGCTTGGTTGGCCATAAGGGGGGGCGTGGTCTTTTGGGTGGGGGTGATCCAAATGTAGGGTTTGCCTCAACTATCAAAGAAAGTTTAGTTGATATTCTGGCTGATCATGACGAATTAAGACATAAAAGTTATTCAGCTGTTATTAAATTTTGGATTAGTCCTGATGGCTCGGTTACGCGTTTTGAAATAGCAAAAAGCACTAACGATGAGGAAATTGACAAGCTTTTACATAAGCTAATTTCTCAATTTAAAAAAACCAAAACAGCTCCGCCCCCAGATATGGAGCAACCTGTTAAATTAAAAATATCTTCACGCATTTAGGGCGTTAATACTTAAAACATATACAAAAGAATATTTTACTCTTGGACTTTATGGGGTAAATATTTTTTTAATCTAAATATCCCATAGCCTATCCTTTGAAAAGTAAGTGAACTGAATACTTGCGATGGGCTTTTACATGAAATTTATATAATGGGCAGGAACTAGTTATGAACCACAAAAAACCGTTACTTGCTTTAGCATTATTATGCGCGGCTGAGTTATCACATGCGGATGAAAAAGAGGAATTGCTCAAATTACGCAATACCACGACGAATTTAATTAAACAATTAGTTAAGCAGGGCGTTTTATCCGATAAGACCGCTAATGAAATGATTAAACAAGCCGAAGTAGAAGCTGATCAGCAGGTCGCGGCTTCAAAATCAGCTGCACCCGCAGAAAAAACAGTCAAAGAAGTGGTGCCAGCGGATGAAGTACGTGTTTCTTATGTACCTGATTTTGTAAAAGATCAGCTTCGCCAACAAGTACGTAGTGAGTTGCGTGAAGAAGTCGTTGGTGATGTCATGCAAAAAGCAAAGAAAGAGCAATGGGGCTTACCTGGCGCTTTACCCGAATGGGTTAACCGCTTCAAATTATCAGGTGATATTCGATTAAGAGGCCAATCGAGTTTTATGGCGTCAAATAATGCCCCTATTGGTACCTATACTGATTTTTCTGCTATCAATTCTAATAATGGCAACCTAAATAATCAAGATCAATTTGTCAATACTACCGAAGGGAGAAGTCAAGGTCGGGAAAGAGTCCGCCTTGGGATTGATGCAAAAATTACTGACGGTGTGGACGCGGGGATGCGCTTGGCAACTGGAAATATTTCCAATCCAGTATCGACTAATCAAGGGCTGGGAAATACTGGAGGGAAATATACGTTTAATGTTGATCGTGCCTTTTTAAGTTATAAAGCCGTGGATGATGATCATTTCAATTGGTTAACCGTCATGGGTGGACGAACACCGAATCCTTTCTTTACGGGTGGCAGTGAAATGGTATGGGATAATGACGTATCATTTGAAGGTGTTATGGGTACGATGAGGCATCATTTGTTTGATAAGGAATTTGGCAATACGAGTAAGGGTCCAACCGTTTTTGCCACAGCGGGTATGTTTCCACTGCAATCTTCTCAAGGTTTGAGTACGCGTGATAAATGGATGATTGGTGGTCAGGCAGGGTTAGATTGGGGATTTGATAATCAAGATTCATTACAAGTGGGTGCCGCTATTTATGATTATCATAATACGACGGCAAAAGTCGATCCGCTAATAGATACTTGTAGAACGAGTGCTTGTAACTCCTCTGCAGAAGTTATTCAGTCTGCCCCCCAATTTATGCAATATGGCAATTCGCTTTTAGCGGTGTCTAATACAGCGACGGGTTCACTTTATGGTTTAGCGTCAAAGTACCAAATTCTTAATTTTAATGGCGTGTATGATTTAGCGTTATTTGCACCTTATCATCTCAAATTCAGCGCCGATTATGCTAAAAACATTGGTTTTAGTGCCAACGATATTAGAAGTCGGTATCCTGGGATGGCTAATCAAATTGTGACGGGCGGTGCGTTAACAAACGCACTTGACTCTGCAGGCACTGATGCATGGCAAGTAAGAGCGGATTTTGGCTGGAGTAAATTCGATGTGGCTGGACACTGGAATGTATTTTCATTGTATAAATATGTAGGGAGTGATGCTGTGCTAGATGCTTATACTGATTCTAACTTCCATGTAGGTGGTGGTAATAATTTGGGGAGTACCAACGTTAAAGGTTGGGTAGTGGGTGGTAATTACGGTTTAATGAAAAATGTCTGGATAACGGGTAGATGGTTAAGTGGAGATATGATAATGGGGCCAAATTATGGTGTTGATGTGATTCTGTTTGACATTAATACAAAATTCTAAAAGAGTATTTGATATGAAAAAATTTATCAAGTTCGGATCTTGGTCTTTGATTTTAATCGTCAGTTTGATGTCGGTACAGACTAAGGCTGAGAATCGACCTGCTGCGGATGCTAATACCAAAGCACTTGCTAAGCTACAAGCACTGGTAAAAGCAGCCAATTCAGAACGTGACTTAATGAAAACTGAAAAAGACAAACTGAGTGCAGACGTAGAACAGTTAAAAAAAGAAGTGGCGACTAAAACGTCGGATGAACAGCGCGTGAATAATGAATTGACGGCACAAAAAAGCAGTAATGCTAGCGTTAGCAATACATTGCAACAAACTCACGCTAAATTGATGGACGTAATAGAAAAGTATAATGCACTCAATAAATCTAAAAATGAATTGAGTGTACTGCATGTAAATCTGGAAAATAGTCATAAACAAACCGAAGTGCAATTACAAACATGTGAAGAAAAAAATATTAAATTGTTTGAAGCGGGTAAGGAAATACTAAACACTTATGAAAATAAGGGTGTGATGGACAGTCTTCTCAAAGCTGATCCAATATTTCAATTTAAAAGTGTGGAAATGGAAGGTATTGCACAAGAATATGAAGATAAGCTAAGCAAACAAAAACTTCAATCTAAATAGAATAAAGTTAGATTACGCGCTTCCTAAGCGGTCGACGCGTAATAGTCAAGTAAAACTAAGCACTTAGATAGACCTGTTTTGATAAAAAGTGGTTTCAAAGGCTATAGGAGCTAAATGGCCACATTTTGAATGAGCCCGTTGTCCATTGTGAAAATCCAGATAATCAAGAACCGATATTTTGGCAGTGGCTTTATCTGCTGACAAAATCTCGTTATGGAGATGCTCGTATTTGAAACTCCGAAAAAAACGCTCTGTGTTGCATTATCTCAACAATTTCACCGACGACTCATACTTTGCTCCATTTTCATCATGCTCAATTAACACTATAAGTTGGCTTAAAAATTTGGGCCATTTTTAAAACTCACGCACCGAGTTTAGGTATCAATACGCTGGTAAAAATCAGGGATGCCAGCAACATACCGCTGGCATTTTTTTACGTGTGTGTTAACGAAGAAAAAGCCTCAGTAATATGAGTTGATTGCGTTGCACTTAAAACTTCTTGTACCGTTCCGTTTCCTTTTATTTGCCCTTTATGCAAGACAATTAAATGATCTTCGGCGTACACTTCATCCATTAAATGACTCGCCCAAAGTACGGCAATATTTTCCTCTTTCGCTAACTGATGAACGTAATCAACAATCCCTTTGCGGCTTGGAATATCAAGCCCCACCGTTGGTTCATCAAGCAATAGCAACGCGGGTTTATGCAGTAATGCGCGAGCAATTTCCACTCGCCGTTTATGTCCACCATTGAGCTGACGAACTTTTTCATTGCGGCGCTCATACATCTCCAAACGCTCTAATTCTTCTTGAATACGCGCATTAGCCAATTTGCTCGACAGACCATGAAGTGCGGTGTGATAAAGCAAATTTTGCATCACAGATAAATCCATATCGAGTGTGGTTTGTTGAAACACAACACCCAATTTTTCAAGTGCTTGCCTAGCTTGTTTTTGAATATCAAAACCACATAATTCAATATGCCCTTCATGTGTATTATATAAGTTAGTAATCAATGAAAAGAGCGTACTTTTCCCCGCGCCATTTTCACCCAGTAATAAAGTGCACTCACCCGCTTGAATCTGAAAACTGACCTTATTTAACGCTTTTTTTGCGCCATACGAAAACGTCAGGTTTTCAACAACTAACGCTATTTTGTCTGATGAATTCATGGTTTCACCGCCACGCCCCAAGGATAGGTACCAACGCCAACCGATTTTGTGACGATTTGCGATTCTAAATCAATAATAGACATATCATTACTCACGCCATTTGTTGTATATAAGCGTTTTTGATCAGGCGAAAAAGCTAAATTCCACACGCGTGAGCCAACGAGTAAATATTTCTCCACATCTAGCGTTTGCGCATTGACGACAGCAACGCGATTTGCAGGACCTAACGCCACATAAGCGCGTGTGCGATTTTTATCAATCACAATGCCAACAGGCTGAATTTTTTCTTTCGTCACGCCTTGAATTGAAAAATTAATGGTTTTGATAGCTTGCTTGGTATTTGCATCTAACACCATCAAATTCCCTGCCATTTCGGATGTGACCCAAAGCTGTTGACTATCGGGTGTGAACGTCACAAAACGTGGCCGTGGATCAACAAGCGTGTTATCCACAATTTCTTGTGTCTTGACGTCAATCCAATGCACCATATTCGTGGTTTCTGACGCGCTAATTAACCATTTATTATCTGGACTTACGGTAATGCCTTCTGGTTCAACACCCACTTTGATTTGCTTAATGACTTTCTTTTTTGCCAAATCTATGACCGTCACCAAACTATCATCTTCATTTGACACATACATTTTGTCGCCTGTTGGACTGAGCGCGAAGGTTTCGGGATCTTTTCCTGATGGCAAGCGACCTGTTTCTTTGAGTGTTTGTGCATCAAACACTTTAATCGTATTGTCATCACTTGTAGCCACATATAACTGTTTAAAATCAGAACTAAGCGCAATACCGCGCGGACGCTTACCTATCGGTACTGTTTTAGTTAGTGTGCCGTCAACGGGATTCACAATCGCCAACGCGTTGTCTTTCTCAAGGGTAATAAACACACTTTCGGCGTCTGCTGCGCCAAAAAATGCGCTTAATGCTAAACAGATTATTTTTTTATTCATAAATTAAAAAGTATTAAAAACCAGTAAATTTCTTTCAATATTACATAAAGAAAATAGACTGTCAAAGATGTACCTGATTACTCATAAAAAACAGCTACTCTAGCAAATGTGGACTATACTCCCATCATAAGTATTGGAATGGGGATAAGATATTGAAAAACTGAGTAAAATTTCAAAAAAGGCTATAGTCTAATCGAGTTCTTGAAAGATTATGGTGATCCCGCTACACTAAACAGGACGCAAATTTTGTAAAATAGTCTTACCAAAATGAGGTGTCAAAAGATGAGAAAAAAATACACAGAAGCGTATAAAACGTCAGCAGTAAAAATGGTGCTGGAAGAAGAAAAAATGCTGGTCGAAGTTGCAGCCAATTTAGGCATGCCAGTGGGGTTGGAGTATAAATGGATTCGCCAATATAAAGGGATTGGATCTGATTTTTAGGCAAACAGGTGCTTGCTCAGGATGTGGGGCTTGTGTGGTGGCGATAATGGAACTTTTAGCTGAGCATGAGCATAAATTAGATTGATTTTTAATTAATCAGTTCTCAGTAATGCAATCATTTTCATTTCGATAAAACTACGATTTCTTTGCATTAGCTTTCTGCTTCATAATTTCTATATCTTTTAATTCAGGCACCATAATTGATCTAGAAAATTCCTTGTGAAATTCTTAATTCGTATCTTGCTAGTTTCTACTCAATTAGTTGCAAAATTACCTTAACAATGGCTGAACCTAAAATTGAAATGTTCAACTATAAGAAATCCAATAAATTCATTTACACTATCAAAATTACGCAATTACTGCATTGATGCACTCAACATTTACTCCATAAAAGTGTTAACTATGTCACGCTTTTAGCATGGTTTTCGGAAAAAGTGTGAACTACGTCACGCTTTTAGATGAAACATCGGATTTTATCTGTTCAACTGGTTATTATTTTTACCGTGATTAATTAAAACGATCCTCTTAACTAGTTTAATAATTCGGATTGCAATGCAACACAATTCAAAATGAAATCATTTTAGGGGGTAATTATGCATAAAATCATTTTCTCAATGATATTACTACAGGCGTTAAGTTTAAACGCACTAGCGGATAATGTTAAAAATGTATCTAGTCGAAATGAAGAAGTGGTTATGGGTGGAACAGGAATAAAAACCGTGGCAAATTCAGGTGAGTTGCCTGTTTTAGCATAAAAATCAATTTAATCCGTCGATTACATAAAATTGAAATCAAACTATTACTTAGAGAGTATTATGATGAAACATCTATTTATATCATTTTCCCTTATATTATCATTTTTTCTGAGTTCAGTGGCTTTAGCGACAACTCCTTCATTAATTAATAGTAATTTAATTGCTACTTCAGTTAAATTTACCGCCACATTAAATACGCCATTATTATCGGGTAATAAAGTTAAAATTGATTACGGTAAGGGCTTAACTGCTATGGTATGTGTCGTTAAAACATGTACTTTATCGTCAAATTCTCTACCAAGCAGTTCTGTGCCTATTGTTTACCATTTTGGTATTTACAATGCAAATAATGTGCTGCAAAGCTCCTTGCAAACTGGTACCTATACACTTTTTGCCAATGTAAAAATAACATTAGATACCGTCAGTACATCACCTATATCGAGTATTCAAGTTGATGGCACGGCTTTTAAATTTACGACAACATTAAGTGCCCCATTAATTAAAGGTTACAAAGTTAAAATTGATTATGGCAAAGGTGTAAGGACTATGTTGTGTTCGGCTAAAACATGTAAATTATCGGCTAATATTGCATTATCAACGGGGACGACAGTGTCATATAAAGTAGGTATTTATAATTCAAACAATGCATTACAAGGTGCATTATTGAGCAGTACCTATAGTTTTAGTTCCAAAGCACTCATTTCATCAGTTTTGATACCTACTCAAAATTCTACCTTAGTCATTCGGGTTGTGGGAACTGATGCTAGTTGGGGTCAAGAAGCCTCTCCTGGATGGGCGTCAGCGAGTCCAGTGAAAAGTGTTGCGGGTTACCAACTTTACGATCTTGAAATTGGTCGATATGCACCTCCGAAAGAAATCGCAAAATCATTCCAATCTGACGCTAATG
>Ga0114974_10001710_pt1 | contig 17271 bp, 17 predicted proteins | sample S_130206_EF_Meta_FD_87318 | JGI IMG/M metagenome (GOLD analysis project Ga0114974, IMG submission 87318) | Freshwater microbial communities from Lake Simoncouche, Canada to study carbon cycling - S_130206_EF_MetaG | ecosystem: Environmental > Aquatic > Freshwater > Lake | place: Lake... | reverse complement strand
TGCCGTTGCCGTTGCCGTTGCCGCTGCCGCGACAGTTGTTTTACACGCGTCTATTGCCGATAAAAAATTATCGACAATCTTAACATCGTCAGTCTTTTTATCTTTTAGCAACTCTTTTATTGCATCCGGCTGCGGTGTTTTTTTGTTATTTGTAACCACATCTTTTACTTTCTCTAATAAAGCCTTTGCATTACCTATAGTAGGGGGTGTTTCTTTCAACAGTGCATTAAGGACATCAACGGCACCATTTAAATCTGTATCATCAACCTCGTAACCTTTCACTAAGACAACATCAAGAACCGATTTAATGCATTTATATTTTTCGGCATCTGGTGTAGTTGCAGGTGCAGGTGATGGTGTTACAGCTGCTGGTGAAGCTACTGAAGCACTCTTAGCCGCCGCAATAATTTCTTCAATTGCTTTTTTAGTCGGTTCTGATATATTCAAAGTACCTTTAGTAGCATCAAGTACTTTTATGATATTATTTACAGCATCTACGTTAACATCTGCAAACGTAGGTGTACCTTCTGGTTTATTCTTTTCTACATATAATTTCAATTTATTAAGAAGATCTTCGTCAATGTCGTTTTCTTTAGGATCTGGTTTTCCTTCAACCACTCCAGTTTTTTCTTTGGTAAATAAATATACTTGGTCCTCTGCAACTTTTGCAAAATTATCTAGTAAAGGTGGTGTCAATATAATGCATTGTAACACGTTCAACATTTGAACTTTTTGCAAATTCTTTTTACCATTTTCTAATTGTGTCAGAATTTCACTATATTTTGCTTTTATTAATTCTGTTTTTACCTTTGAAGAATCTGTATTCGAAGCAACAATTTCGTTCATTATCTTTATAAAAATTTTATTAATTTCGCTAGTTTGAGAAGTCAATACATTTTTGGGTATCAGTACATAACCCGTATCATTTATACCAGACTTTAATAATTTATTAATATCTGTATCATTTTTAAGAAATAAGTTGGTAATATCTTCAAATGATTTACTAGAATCTATAACTTTGACATCCGCTGGATCAAATACGGTAGCAAACAAATCTGATATTTTTTCCCACGTGCTTGCTTTCCTAATAAAATCATCCTCTGTAAAAGTATATTCAAATTTGTCAACATTTGCTTTTTCTAATTCCTTTTTCAAAGTTACACTAGTGTTGTCTATAATTTCCATCGCTTCCAACGTGGTTTTTGGTTGTGAAACCCCACCGCGTAAAGGTTTAGCACCAAGCTTACGCCTCTGTTTCTTTCCCCTCCTTCTCAAAGTCTTGAAGCGCAAGTTTTTGTTCGGCTTCCCACCCTGTTTTATGGAGCGGTTAATTTTCAGGCGCAACTTTTTTTTGGCACCGCCCATGGTCTTTATTTTTAACGTTTGATTCCGGGTTTTTAGCAACCTGGCGATTTTCTTTTTCGACAAATGCATCCAAGATTTGTATTATATATATAATACTAAATAATATATAATACAATAAACGATGACGACGTGTCCTAATGCGACCGCGCCGATTGATATTAGCAGAAACGTCGATTCTTATTGCAACCTAAAGTGCGACTATTCGTTCCAATACCCATTTACCCCGGTCAAGATCACGCATGGCGGTGATCACTTGGAGTTGCGCTTCGACAAGACCAATGATCCGCCCGTGGTCTACAACGCCAACAACTATGAAGTGACGGTGGCTCACCTCTATACGCCGTCCTTACACACTTATACTGGCGAGAGAGCTGATGCCGAACTGCTCATTGTGCATAATAATATTAATGGGCGCGGCACCCTCATTGTGTCGGTGCCCTTTATGATGGATACGCAGGGGAAAACAACAGATACGCTGCGTTTACTTGACCGGATTGTAGTGCAAACGGCCAATACGGCCAATAATAAAAACCAGCAAACGATGCTTAATGACGCCACCTTTACGCTAAATAAATTCGTGCCAGTGCAGCCGTATTATTCGTACACGGGTACTTTGCCATATCAGCCCTGTAACGGTGGAGACATTAATTATGTCGTCTTTAGCAAGGATTCGCAGAATCAGCAGACTATTTCAACCGACGCACTGGCCTCGTTGCAACAGTTGCTGAAAAGACACAACTATGCCACCTCGCCAAGTAATCCTGGAGGGCTCTTTTTCAATCAACTCGGCCCCAAATTAATTAAAGGTGCCGCCACGGACGATGGTTTGTACATCGAGTGCCAGCCGACTGGCTCTGACGGCGAGGTCTTTATTCCCAACCAGCAGACGTCGGCGCAACTCTTTAGCGGCGGATCTTTGAAGAATTTATTACGGAATGGTTTATTTCAAACTATTATTGGCATCTTGCTAATAATTTTTATAATGAAAATTGGCAAGCTCTTGTTAGGAAAGTTGACGGCGGAGGATGAAGCAGGCACGGTGACTTTAAAAACGGCGGCCAAAATAGGTGGTATGCAAGTAAAAGTAAAAGGGTGAGCAAAGTATTCTTCTTTTATACGGGAGACGCGTCATACAACGGCCCTAAAACGGGTTTGTAATCTACGTTCGAAGGCGCGTCGTATCTGACCAACGGCGCCATTTTCTGCACGACTTCTTCTTCTAAAGTTACGTCAAAATCGTTATATTTGGCAAAATCCATCACTTTGACGGCTTCCGACGGAAGAAAATGCTTTAGGCCGTATTTGCCGGAAGCAATATCGGAGCGCTGCACTAAGAAGTAGGCCGCCACGACAAAGAGCAGGCCGATAACAGGATTTGTATGCATAAAGAGTACGGCGGCAACGAACCCAAGCACTAACTTCCCGTAAATGGAAGAAATGGGATCGGCTATTAACGTCGGTGTGGGCACATTAATAAGGATATACAGAATCAAAAAGACACCGAAGAATAAATGATGAGATTTGTGGCCGGAAAAGTGAGACATGCCAAAGTGTTTCTGTAAAGATGTATATGTATTATTATATAAAGATAATTTATTTCATTTATTATTTAGGACGGCCTAATTAATAAACATAAACATCATAAACATATACATAAAAAATGGCCAATGTGATGGCAGCAAATGAAATAGCAGAATCAGTGTCCACTTACTTGGGGCCGAAAGGCTACACTATGTTAAAAGCCGCCTTAAATATGAGTGACTGCCGGCAAATAAAAGAGGAATTAACCGCGCGGCCGCACGTCCCTAAATCGCCAGTTCAACCGCCATCTTTCCCCATTTTCCGCGAATCCGTCAATAAAATCTATGTACCGCGGTTCTATGGTATCGACAATTTCGGTTTGCCGGAAGAAATCCGCATAAGTAAAGGTGACGATATTAATGTGCCCTTTGTCGGCGATTTGCGACCAGACCAAGAGCATATTGTTGCAACCTATAAATTGGCCACAAATACGGTGAGTGGCGGCGGCGGTCTCCTTGAGATCCCGTGTGGTCGCGGCAAGACGGTCGATGCGTGTAAAATCATTTCCGTCATGAAGAAAAAGACGCTAGTCATTGTGCACAAAGGCTTCTTGTTAAATCAATGGATCGAACGTATTGGGCAGTTCTTGCCGTCGGCTCGCGTTGGCCGTATTCAGGGCCAAGTGATTGATATTGCCGATAAAGATATAGTGATTGGCATGTTACAGTCCCTCTCGATGAAAGAGTATCCGGCCGACCTTTTTCAAAGTTTTGGATTAACGATTGTCGACGAGTGCCACCATATTTCTTCCGAAGTGTTTTGTCGTTCCTTGTCGAAAATAGCCACCTTCTATACATTGGGTCTTAGTGCAACGATGGAACGCAAAGATGGTTTAACTGCCGTCTTTAAGTTGTTTCTCGGACCAATATTGTATACGGAAAAAAGAGCGGCAACCGACACAGTTCTAGTAAAGGGGCTGCAATATGTAGTCGATGATCCGGACTTTATGACAACGGAGTATGATTACCGCGGCAATCCGGCGTTTAGCACCATGATTTCGAAACTTTGCACGTATAATCACCGGAGTGAGTTTATTTTGCAGGTGTTGGTAAAAGAATTAAAGTTGATGCCAAATCAGCAAGTGATGATCTTGGCGCACAATAAGAATTTATTGACCTATTTGCATGACGCGATAAAACATCGACAATTGGCGAAAACGGTCGGCTACTATTTGGGCGGCATGAAAGAGCCAGCGCTCAAATTGACGGAAAGTTGTCAAGTGATTATTGCGACGTATGCGATGGCGGCCGAAGCATTGGACATTAAATCGCTAACCACTTTAATTATGGCGACGCCGAAAACGGATATTACGCAAGCGGTTGGTCGCATCTTGCGCGTTAAACATGAACGGCCGCTCATTATTGACATTATTGATTCGCACGATATTTTCAAACGGCAATGGGCTAAACGCAAAAAGTTTTACAAAACTCAGAATTACACGGTGACACAAATGACCAGCGACAAGTATTGTAGTAGTAGTAGTAGTAATACTACTGGCAAAATAACTTCATATTTAAAAGTGGTGTCAACCAATGATGACGGAGATGATGATGATGATGATGATGAAGAAGAACCATGTCCTACCAAAAAAAAGAAAACTACTGTAGCCGTTACTGGTTGTTTACTCGATTGGTTGAAAGTATGAGCGAAGCAGGATGCACTTTGGCCGCGTCAAATAAAACTTTTTTCAAATGTTTCTTTAAATGCTTTCTAGTTCTTGTTAAACGTCTTACTCTGCGTGTTTTTTTAGTGTGCATCTTTATATTATTTCTTGTGATAATATAAATAAAAGAAAAGAATATTATTGATGGCAGTTTATGCGGAAAACGAAATAGAAGATGATAAAATGAAAGAAGAGTATGTGCACAATATGCCAGATTTTAGGGGTCCGGATGGTGAAAACATTTTAAAAGAAATTCGTGACGAAAAATTTATTAACCAATTAAATAGATATAGTTATCGCGGCGGTCAGCCAAAAAGTAAAAAAAAAAAACAAAATAAAAAGAGGAAACCATTTAATAAACCCAGGTCTAAAGCCCTTTCGCGCCGCAACCGGGGTACGCGGAAAAGGGCATAGGATTCGCCATACCAATGGTGCCTTCGGCGGCGTTCACGCCGGTCGGATTAAAGGTGAATTTAGTACCATAAGCGTCGGCATAATTAGCATTTCCGCCGCGCATCTTTTTCGATCGTCGGTGACGACGGCTACGGTTCCGACCACAGTTTTTCTTACTGCAACCGCGTTGTATGTAACGGCGTCCTCGTCGATGTGTGTGCTTTCGACTGCCACCGCCAGAAAATTGTTTCGGAAAAGTATTTAAAGAACTTGTTACGCCGCCCGCAGGGTTAAGAATTATTGAGCCATGTCCCGCATATGGTCCAGTAAGTGTGGAAGAATCTGACCCGCCTAGACCATAGCTGCCGATATTTGCCGCAGTAGCGGCGACACCTGATCCACCTTTCATCGTAACAGTTGACGCATGTCCACTTGTCGCGTCGACACCACCACTAATGCCGGTTGTACCGTGACCAGGTGCTTGACCCGCTAATGCGCCGGCACTATAATTGCTCGCCGAAAATTCATAATTGACTGGATTTAACGGAGAGTAACCACTGCCACCACGTACCTTTTTTTTATTATGTCGTTTAACCATTTTATTTTATATTATAACCACAGACTAAAATATAAAATTTCTCAAAAATAAATTGTGCAATATTGTTTTATTTAAAGTTTATTCATTTAGTCATTTAGTTAACAACTGCAACTGGTTGCCATTTATTAAACTGTTTTAGGTAGACGCACGACATTCGTATACGTTTGGTTTTATCGACAAATTTGTCTTCCTCAATGTTTTCAAACTCGGCTTCGTCGTCACTTTCTTCCAATAGATCTAAACATTTGTTTTCTTTGATGTTGCGAAACAGTTGATTCATTTTTACGCTAGCCGCGAACGTGGGCACTATAGCGAGTAAGGGCTCTAGCTGTTGCGGTTGCTGTTGCTCTAAGTGAGGTTGATCAACTTTATACAAATAATAAATGTCCGCTTCGCTGGCGGCGACCACGTCAAATATTTGGGTTGTGGTAGATTTGTAGTGCTGCGGTTGCGGTTTAACTTGTGTAAGCAACGCTGGTGGTTTTTGTTGACGATCATTACTATTACTAACCAATGTAAGTTTTTTTAGAGGTAAGATGCCTAAAGAATGCACTTTGTCAACATTATAAATTTGAATTCCGTACACTTTATATGCATCGTGAACTTTATATGCATCGTGAACTTTATAACCTACTTCAATGGTTTTACACAGTTCAGCCGCTTCTAAAAACGATGTTTTTATAATAGGTAAGCCCACTACCAAAAACGATTTCGTATAGGCAACCTGCTTTGTATGTTCACTACACACCTGATATAAAAGTGCAAGTTTCTCCTTATATGGTTTGTATGCAACTGGCGAGCCACAGAAATAGTAAATATTGCTGCAGGCAAAGTAATTGGCAGAGAAATAAGTGCCGTACAACACCGTGCCTAGCGCTAATTGGCTCGAAAAACAGGTTGTTAAAGCTTGCATTTCACTGAGAACAATATTACCGCGCTCATTGAGCGGCAGAACCAAACAAACGTTGTTCTCGCGCCAATAAGTGTACCACAAGAAGACTTTTGGACCCATCGGCACCAAAGCGTATATGTGGTTATTTGAGGCCACGGCATCTTCTAAAAAGGTAAATAAGTTTTTATCATAAGACAGTTCAAGTGGCGGGAACCGTTGCAGCAACTCATTTTTATCGTCGGCACTAAAGTGGACCATATTTTATTCAATTCGTGTTAAGACAATTGATTGCCAGTCTTTAAATCTTTTAAAAATGTACTGAGTTCGTTCTGCATGGTCAAGTCTTTGGACGGTAAATTATTTATAGAGGCTGTTGATGGTGGTGGTGGTGGTAAGTCGACCGCTGCAAAAAATTCTTTATAACGGGCCGCCGGTTTATTGACTAAATCTTTTATTTTCGGGACAGTTAACGTTGTTAAAAAAAACAAATATAAATTGTGTAATAACACAATCAACAACAACGATGCGCAGCTCCACCCCAACATCTAATTAAATGAATATATTTGCAATAACTCAACATAACATTAACATGGATAAGAACGTAGCAATATCGGTGTTGATATGTTCGCGTAAACTTTCCAGATCGGCGGCGGCCACCAAAAAGTAAAAATCTTGTATGATTGGCGGTGTGTTGGTGTTGACAATGGTAAGTGCTGTTGGCGCGCCTCGCCTTAACCAATATTTCGTTACAAGTTGTTTGCCGACGACATGATGCGGTTGCAATTGGCTAATACTATCATCGCCGCTATCGCAATTTTGCCATTCACTGCGATCCACTTTGAAAGCAATGTCACCAATTGTATAAATTTCATTGGCCGGGCCTAAACTATCGTCGACTACTCTTTGTCTTATAAAGCGTCCCTTTTGATTCATTAGAAAAATACCATCAATCGAGTAAATGCGGACAATTTCTTTTTCTTCTTTGACTACAGTACTCTCGTCAAATAATTTAATTGTACGAGGCACCACATTATCAAGGTACAAACGCACCATTTTGCGTGGTTTATGCTGATGCTGCTGATGCTGCTGATGCTGCTGATGCTGCTGATGCTGCTGATGCTGCTGATGCTGCTGATGCTGCTGATGCTGCTGCATAATGATTTAGTTCGATATCTTTACATATTATATGTATAAAGTATTTAAACTGATTACAAACAAGTAGTCGTAATATCGTAATACTAAAAAACATGACAGCAATTGTTTTGATCGAAAGTAGTGGTTTACTCAAAAGTTTGAAAGCGAAAGATTTGACGGAAGAGACCTTGTACAAGAAATGCGGCTTTCGAAATGCTGATCATTTTGCCAAACGCGCGACATGGACGGCTCTCTTGAAAAGTAATGAAAACATTACAGTTTCCTTATGGGCCAAAGATGACGGCAAGGCAAATTATGCCAACAAATACGCCTTGCCTAACCCCGTTGACAAGACATCTTTTTATGGTCCATGCACATTAGTGCGGACTATGCAATCCACCATAGTTGATTTGCCGTTGGATATGTGGACCGAAATGTATGATTTGTTAACAAAGACAGATGATATGAAGGATGAAACTGTCGATGTAATTATTGATAAAAATGAAGAGGAGATAGAGGAAGAATTAGCCTCTGCTGTTACGGTAGTAGATGTAAATCCACCAGCTCAAAAAAAACGCGTACGGGTCGAAAATAAAAAACGGAAAGCGGTGTTGAAAGAAACGAGTCCAATTATTTTAGACACGGTAGCTCCGGCGCCTCCCGAAGATGAACAATTGTTTTTTGGCGAAGAGTTGACCCCAGAACCGTATTTGTAAACCATTTAAATGCATTTTCATAAATGTTTCATAATTGGGCTATTAAATTATTAAATTATTAAATTATTAAAATTAGAATAATGTCGTCGTCAGTTGAACGCGAACTATACCGTCTTGATTTAATGCAGGTCTTACAAAAACATACCACACATGCCTACTCTGTCGAAAAATATGTCTTGTCTTCGACAAATGTTGAACGCAGTATTTTCAATCATGCACTAGCCGTAGCCGATCAGAAAAAGTTGGTGAAAAGATGGGAATGCCATGGTTTCCAACTTCTTTACGGGGGCAGACGATGGATGATGTATTGCAATTTGAATAATTCGCCGCAATTATGCCATGCCATTCTGGACGGATCTATTTTGGCACCAACTTTGCAAGAAATGACGCATCAGGATATGTGTCCTGAAAAATGGCAGAAGCGGTTAGAAGACAAACGCGTACGCGATGAACTGCGTTTTAAACCGCGCATTGAAGCGTCGACCGACATGTTCTTTTGTCGCAAATGCAAGAAGAATCAGTGCACTTATTATCAGCTGCAAACGCGGTCGGCGGATGAACCGATGACTACGTTTGTGACGTGTATTTCGGATGGTTGCGGTTCGCGCTGGAAGTGCTAACTTTTATTAATCGTATTTATATTGAATTATTACTATAAAAAAATGAATTATAATAATAAATAATTATAAATATATAATGAGTAAACAACGATCAGGATTAGCATTTCAACGGCGACCCTATAATAAGATTTATTTGATAGCACCTACTCGTAAGTAAATATGTAGGTGATGCAACTGGTAATAGTACATTCGAAAACACTGGCATAATTTATAACAACCAAAACGGTCTAATTACAAATGGTGGCACTTTTACCAATTTGACCGGTATAATTCATAATCCTACTGTTGATACCGGGTGTGGGGTCGGTACACTTGTTCAAGTTTCTGGCGGCACAATAGACACAAAATGCCCATAAAAGTAAACAATATTACAAAAATGAATTAAAAGGTTTTCTTGATATTAAATAGTATTTATTTACAATGCAAACACAAATAAAGGTTAAATACCGGTTCCAACAATTGTTGGAGATGTTCCTGATAATTGACGACGAATATAATTGGCGGCAATTATCTTTAAATCCAAATCCCAACGCTTTACATTTTTTCCAACAACATGTTGACAAATTATGTTTTCGTGCGTTGTCAAAAAATGATGTAGGTTTACCAATACTGTTGTCTAATCCAACAAAAATAAACTGGAAGAATTTTTCGCGCATGGAACATCCGAACTGCTTACCTATATGGAAAAATAATCTCAGCAAACTTTCGTGGTTTTATTTGTCGAGTAATCCCGTCGCTCTTCCGCTTCTACTCGAATATCCTGAAAAAATAGACTGGTATTGTTTTTCTCGCAACTTACATCCAGACGCAATTAAACTGTTGAGTGAAAATTTAGATAAAGTGGATTGGTCCATGTTGTCCAATAATTTGAACGCGTTTCCCATTTTATGTGCGCATCCCGACAAAATAGAATATAGGTTATTTAACCGGAATCCAAAACCAGAAGCAGTGGCTTACTTGGCGTCCAATTTGGAAAATATATGCTGGGATTGGTTGGCGGAAAATAAAAGTGAGGGAGCCATTGCGTTACAAGCTCAGGCGCCGCCAGCCAATGTAGCATGGAGCATTTTGTCATTAAATCCCTTCGCGATGCCTTTGTTAAAAAAAAATTTAGACAAAATCAATACCGACATGTTGTCGAGTAATAGTAGTAATGATGCTATAGATTTATTGGAAGGCAACATTAAGTGTATTAATTGGAGCTGGTTAAGCTACAATACCAATCCCCGCGGTTTACAACTATTTCTTAAATATTCGGAGCAGCAACAACTGATTACGTGGTCTTGGTTAGCCAGTAATCCGGCCTTATTTGAACTGGATTATATTGCCATGAGTAAAGAACGCACGAAAAGTATCGAACAAGAATTACTTGCTAAAGCTCTACACCCCATAAGAGTTGGCAAATGGCTCGATGCCCATTTATTAGCAGGCAAACCCTTGTATGAGTTTGAATACTAATTTAAATATAAGTTTCAATAGTTTCAACGAATATTAATTTTATATATTAAAGAAATCTTATTTATTTAATATTTAATATTTAAAATAAAAAAATATGTTTGATTTAATGTTGCGTGATATAGAACATTCTTTAAAGGACAGAATCGGTCCCATCGTAGTGTATACGGGTATTGGTACGGCAGCTAGTCCATCCTTAGAGACTAGCCAATTAGAATTGGCCAATTATCACCAATTCCCGCCGTTCCTCCAGGAAATGAAACAAAATATACCCTTGATGCAATTGTATATTTTATTAATTGATCCGCGGCAAGAAGATCCGCCGTACCTATTAACCGATCCTCGAATAAAAAATGTTGGTGGAGGAGTACATGTCTACTCGTGGCGCGTAGATGTTGGTACGGAATTAAACAACAATGAATATGGTCCGTCTTTTATCGACATTACCGCCAATTTACAAGCTTTAAATGCTTTTGCCATTGAAAACCATATCACGACATTTTATCACGATTTTACCGGCCGACCAAACAATTTATTGGCGGAATTTTTCGATGAAGATCCATCCCTTAAAGGACATTACGATCACATCATTTATGGCTTAAATGCGCGCCAAGATCTGGGTTGTTATTTTGATTTGACGGCGGCCGGATGTTATTATGCTTACCAGGTGGTGGATGAGGATGAGGATAAAAATATGCTAAAGGTATTTAACTACTACAATGAAACAGATGACGACCAGATAAATGACTATTTAATTGGTGATTTAGATTTCACGCGTATTAATGTGCAACGTGGTTTAATAATTAGTCAAGTCAAGGCGCTCTTTCGCAATCGAGCTTTTAGTAAATTGCGGCAAGTTTTGGCCAAAGCGACCAACGATGAACCACCAAATGGTAATGGTAATGATTTACCACCAAATGGTAATGATTTACCACCAAATGAACATTTTACAGATGACATTGCTCTGCCAAGTTTACGTGACAAAATATTACAGTGCATTTACCAAAAGAAATATTTTGCTTTATTTGAGATTTTATTACACTATTATGCAAAACCACTTGATCGCGTGGCAAAAATTCTACAGCTCGATCTTACTGGTTATGAAATATTGGAGTTTATTATTCAGGCAGAACCATATCAATGGTATGACGAGTTACAAAAGTTTTTACAATAAATTATCTTTATTATTCTATTCTATTCTAGCAATTCTAAATCATTGACGCGCCAGTACTCGAATTTACCCCCAGATAAAGGGCGTTGAATAATAAACGGCAACTTCTTCTGCTGCAATTCCATTAAAGCAATAACCATATTGCTAATAATGGTCCGCGGGACGTCAATAAAGGGCGGGGCCCCAGCATTCAATTGTCGCGTGCGTAAACCCAACACTCTAGTGCGTTCAAATTTCGTCAAGATGGCGGTAGTTTGGTGCAATTCATCAACAATGTCGCCGTACGTATCGCGGGTGACTTTTGACAAACATTGGATTTCTTCTGTCGTATGCGAAATGGTTTCCGGATGAGATTCGGTTATAATCTCACTGCGTGTTTGTGCATCAAATTTCTGCATACAATTGGTCGCACTGTCGTCATCATCATCCTCGTCATCATCCTCGTCATCGTCGTCTCCTAAATCTTCTCTATCATTCAACCCTAGATCATTTAATCCCAACAGACTATCGTCGTCAACTTCTAAGCCACCGTCATCAGCTTCAACGTCCTCTTCTTCTTCATCATTACCTTCAGCCTCGCCTTCTTCGCCGTCTTCATCTAATTCGGTTGGAAGATGATGCGTTTCTACCTTTTTTTTTGGCAACACAACTACATCTACTTCATCGCCAGAATTCTCATCATCCACATCGGACGCAGAATTATTATCTGAATCAGCACCATCAGATTCGCTATCCGTTAAGGGGTCAGGCATTTATGTATGTATGTATGTTTGTATAAATAATTAAATAAATAATTAAATAAATAATACTATTTACAAAGTTATTAATTATGAAATAATGAAATTTCTTTAAATCGTTTTCCAATAAATATGAAAAATTTAAAAAATAAAAAAAAAATTTTTATTTCAATTGTTAAAAGGAGAGAGGTCGGAGGACTCTGGCAAAAAATTATACCGGCAAAGCCAAATCGTTTTTCCACATGGAATCACATCGGGTACAAATGTAAATGTATTTTAAATTGACTTCATCGTAACGAACGTACACTACTTCGCTCATTACGTCCGCATAACCTTTAATTTGACTACTACTATTGCCGGTAACTCCTTCTCCTCCTAAGCTGCCATTCGTACTACAAGCCTCATTCGGACATTTCAAGTGATGGCTGCGTGGCAACGTCGGATCATATTTGGTAAATTGATTTACTAAATGATGGAATTGCTGCTCGCTACGCGTAATTTGCGTGTTTAAAACACACACATTTTCGGCCGACAAATGCGCTTCTTCATGACCACAGTTTCGACAATAGTAATATAATTCGTGTTCTTCTTTCCCTCCAGAACCATCATCCGTCGAATTAACCTTCAAATAGTACATGTTCTGACATACCGTACAAAAATGCATGACGATGGCAACGAAAAAATGTATATTTGAATAGAGATAGAAATTTATATTTAAATATAATTTAATAAAAATTTAATTTGTTATTGTTATTGTTCTCGTTCTCACCACTTTAATAGGCTCCGGAGCCCGACACCTTTTTTTTAATTGTTCTTTTGAACAATTACTTTTTTTTGTTCAATCTTTTGATCGAGTCAATAAATTCGAGTCGATCATTTTTTTCCCTGCAGGGTATATTATATTATATTTATATAAATACTCTTGGAAAGGGTAATAAAAAAGTCTTGCACATATATACTAATTCTGGGAAGATGGCATCCGCAAAAACAGCTAATCGCCATGCATCTGCCTTTAATGAATATTTACGAGCACATTATGCAGGCAAGGACGAGGAAGGTTCGCATACTCGTATTGGGGATCGAGAAAAGAGTATTGCAGGTGGCAAATATTTCGTGTCCGATGACGAATGGCCTGAGTTTATGCGGCGCTACTATACCCATGTTTTTGAACAAAGCTCACTTGAATATTTGACCGAAAAGCAGCTTTTAGCCGATGGCCCCATTTTGATTGATTTGGATTTTCGTTATGACAAAGCCCTCTACATGGACCGACAGCATAGTGAGCAAAATATCGTCGATGCATTGTACGTGTATTTCGACAATATCTTCAAATTGGTCAAAGTGACGGAAGGCGTCAATATTGAAGTGTATGTCATGGAAAAGAAAGACGTCAATGTGACGGATCAGTGCACAAAAGACGGCATCCATATTCTCATTGGTTTAAAAATGCACAAAGCCTTGCAAGTTCTTTTACGCCAACGCGTCATGGCCACCGTGAAATTGATTTGGGAAGATTTGCCCGTCACCAACTCTTGGGACGACGTGTTTGATGAAGGAGTCACCAAAGGCCATGTTAATTGGCAAATGTATGGCTCGCGTAAACCGGGTAACCAGGCATACATGTTGAAATATTTTTACACGTTTTGGTACAACGAGCTGTCCGAAGAATGGACCTGCCATTCTAACGAGTTGGCTAGTTTCTCGACTGAACATCATTTCGAGAAATTGTCTGCCCGCTACACGGAGCACCCTTTTTTTGAAATGCTCGATGAAGTGCAACCAGCGTTTGACCAGGCCTTGCAAAATTTAACAAGGCGAACGCCGGCGGCGAATGCGCGCACTACTACTGCAGCTTTAGGCGGCGGTGGTCCAGCATTGTTGGTGGGAGCCGATTCTTACGAGCAGATAAAAACCATGGAGCAACTCGACGAGTGTTTGAAGCATTTCTTTGAAAATTTGCAGACCTGCGATTACCGGTTATTCGAGATCCACAACTACGTCATGAATTTACCCGCGACTTACTACGGGCCGGGCAGCGAAAGCAAATGGATCCGCGTGGGCTGGGCGTTGGCGAACAAGGGCACCAATATCACGAAAATGGTTGATAATAACCACATGTTTTTAACCTGGCTGAAATTCAGTAGTCGTGAGATTTGCCGCGATACGTTAAAAGGCGCGAACGGTCGCTTTGATTGGAATGGTGTCCCGCAACTGTATCAGCAATGGAAATCATTTAATACGCGCGTCCCGGGCGGTTTAACACACAAGTCTATCATGTTTTGGTGCCGAGAAGACAACCCCGTCGAATACGAAAAAATTCGGAAGGTTACAACCGATTATTTTCTGGAACATGCCGTCACCTCCACAACCGATTTTGATTTGGCAACAGTTCTCTACAGCATGTACAAAGACAAGTATGTGTGCGCCAGCGTCAAACACAAGGTGTGGTACAATTTTAGCCGCAACCGCTGGCGTTTAACCGACTCGGCGAATGAACTGCGCATGGCCATCTCCAAAGAAATGGTCGGTCTTGTCTGCAAAAAAGCGCAAGAAGCCCAGCACATATTTGCCCATATTGATCCCGGCGACACCGTGGCCTTGGAAAAACAAAAGAAAATAGTCAACAAGCTCAATGACGTGCAGGTCATGTTGAAAACCACCACCAAAAAAGACCACATTATGCGCGAAGCGAGTGAACTGTTTTACGATAAGGACTTTTTTGATCGCCTCGACCAGAATCGCTACCTGATGTGCTTTGAAAATGCGGTCGTCGACTTTCAAAATAAACTCGTCCGACCGGGCTTGCCTGACGATTACTTGTCCAAGTGCACCAACGTGGAGTATCTCCCTTACGGCACCTTGAACACAGACCTGAAAGATGCCATCAGCAAGTTCATGACGGAACTGTTTCCCAACTTGAATTTGCGGACGTATATGTGGGAACATTTGGCGTCGGTGCTGATTGGGGTCAACAAAACGCAAACTTTCAACGTCTATATTGGCTCGGGTGCCAACGGGAAATCTATGCTGGTCGAATTGTTTAGTAAAGGATTGGGTGACTATGTGGGGCAAGTACCCATCACGTTAATCACGCAGAAACGCAACAGTATTGGCAGCACGTCCTCTGAAGTCGCGCAACTGGTCGGTGTCCGCTATGCCGTCATGCAGGAACCTACCAAAGGTGACCATATTAATGAAGGGGTATTGAAAGAATTGACTGGTGGCGACAAAATTACCGCGAGAGCGCTGTTTAAAGACAGCATTACTTTTACACCGGCTTTCAAGCTCGTGACGTGCACAAATACCGACTTCGAGGGGACTAGTACTGATGATGGGACTTGGCGGCGTATGCGTTATGTTGATTTTGCCGCCAAGTTTCTGCCGAATCCATATGGTGATCAAGTCAAGTATCCCACGGAACTGTTTCCGTACCAGTATCAGCGCGACGATACTCTCGAAGAAAAATTTGAAGTGTGGGCGCCCGTGTTAATGAGTATGTTGGTGGACCTGGCCATGCGGACACAAGGTTTGGTGAAAGACTGTGCGGAAGTCTTGGCTACTAGCGACAAGTACCGCAATAATCAAGATTATTTTACTTCCTTTGCCAATGAGAAAATCCGTAAAGCGGAAGGTTCCGTCTTGCTTCAAACCGATGTGCAGGAAGAGTTTAAGAAATGGTTCATCTTGAATCATAACCCCAAGGTGCCGAAAAATAGCGAAGTCAAAGAGTTTATGAACAGTCGGTTTGGCGCGTTGAATAAAGGCGCTTGGCATAACATTGCGCTGAACTACGATGAGGCGGTGGCCATCGATGTGGATGCAGATGAAGAGTAGAACATAAGATTAAAATAATAAATGATTGAAAGAATCAGCACATCTTGTTTGGCAAATAAATTTATTATTTTATAAATCACGGTAAATATTCTTATAAGGAATGTCGCGTAGCATATGCTGGACATCATTCTTGACACCAAACATTTTTACTGTTAACCAGTAGACAACTAGGGGAAAGAGGATGTAATTTATTAATATAATCCACATGGCTTTATTTTCGTATTGCTCTTTACTCACAAACGAGCCAAACACAATATAAACTATTAGCATTCCGTAGTAAAAAGACAAAATGGTAGTATTGAAAAACTGTAATGAGACCATACTCTTGTCTTCGTAAGCGACACGGCGCCCAACCGTGTTGCGCTGTTGATCAAACTGCATTTCCTTCTGCTTTATAGTCACATAGTCTTCCATTTTCAAAAGTAATAATTCCTGTACGCGTTTGGCAAAAATAGTATCAAAACCGTATTGTCGCGTGAGCAGTTGCACCACTTCATCCACTTGCGAGTGCATCGCTTCGGACTTGTTTTTAAATTCTTGGGCCTTGACTTCATTGCGTTTAAAAATCATGCTGTTGTACTCATCTTCACCCTTGTCGAAGGTGACAAACGCTTTTTCACTTTTTGTAACTTGATCAGGAGCCTGCTGTAACGTACGCGTCCAATAATTAAACCGGTCTCTTAATGCATCCAGTCGTTTTTGACGTTGACAGTCGGCATCACACGTAATTTGCGCTGCTAAACGGTTTAAAGTTTCGATCAAATTGGCTTCATTTAGTGCGTCTTCAACGCTTTTGCCGGCAGCTACATCAATGGCACGTTGCCGTTCTTTTTCAATTTCGGCCTCTTTTCTCGCTTTTTCTTCTTCCCGCTGTTTTTCCAAGGCCGTTTTTTGCGAAGACACTGTCGCTTTACACTTTTCTTCCTCCGCCAAATACTTGGCTTTCTCTTCCTCGGTAACATTTGCGTAAGGATCCGGTGGTGGTGCCGAAGATGAATTACCCATATCTGTTATAATAGTAATATTTTTTTTTAAAAATAAAAAAATTATTATTGTAAAGCGAATTAATATTTTTTTTTAAAAATAAAAAAATTATTATTGTAAAGCGAATT
>Ga0114974_10001709_pt1 | contig 17274 bp, 15 predicted proteins | sample S_130206_EF_Meta_FD_87318 | JGI IMG/M metagenome (GOLD analysis project Ga0114974, IMG submission 87318) | Freshwater microbial communities from Lake Simoncouche, Canada to study carbon cycling - S_130206_EF_MetaG | ecosystem: Environmental > Aquatic > Freshwater > Lake | place: Lake... | reverse complement strand
GCCGCGCCCGAAGCCGCCGCCGCCCGGTCCCCCGCCTGGTCCCCCGGGCCCACCGTTGCCGCGTCCACCGCGGCCGCGCCCCTCTGGGCTGGCGCCGTCAGGCTGGGCCGGAGGCTGGTCGCTCAGTTCGGTGTTGAGCGTCCACGCGCCGACGATGGAGCGCGGCGCTGCCAGCTGCGCGTGCAGTTGGGCAGAGACGACGAAGGCGGCAACGAGCAGGAGGGTTCGGTACATCACGCCCTGATTATCGCGAGCAGGCCGCGACGCGGACGTGAAAAGAGGATGAACTATGGCAGCGGCCAGCCAGGCTGGCCTGGAGCGATCAGATGAAGAGCGCGTCTTCGTCGTCGGAGGCGCGGGATCGCGACCGGGGCGGACGCTGATCGAGGCCGGTGCGCAGCGAGTCGAGCACGGCGCGGAAGCCGACCATGAGGGCGGCGCCCTCGCGGGCCGGCATGGCGATCGCGTGCTGGATGGCGCCCATCGTCTCTTCGAGGCGGACGACGGCGTCGCCGAAGAGGCGATCGACCCGCTCCACCTGCGCCGTGGCGAGCGACGCAGCCTTGGCCGCGTCCTGCCCGATGGCGTTCAGACTGGCGAGCAGCGGCGTGAGTTCGCGCTCGACCTGATCGGCCAGCCGGCCGAGACGCTTGGTGAGCATCCCGGCGGCAATGAGCACGGCAATCTGGATAACTGCCGTCGCGAGGGTCGCGGCGGCAATGATGCCGAGAAAGACGGTGCTCCAGTCGTTCACGCGTTCTCCCGCCGAGCCTGCTGATAGGCTTCGCGTCCGCGATCGATGGCCGACGTCAGCGTGTCACGCCCTTGGTTCAGGATCTCGCGACCCTTTTCCGCAGCAGCGGCGGCGCGCTCGCGCCCTTCACGTGCCTTGTCCCCGAGCAACTCGCGCGTTTCAGTGCCGGACTGCGGTGCATAGAGCAGCGCCACTGCTGCTCCGCTGACCGCACCCAGGATGAACGCGAGCAGAACGGTGCCCGAACCAGCCCCTTCGTCTCTCGCCATGGTCGTTCTCCTAGAACACGCTGACCTTGATATTCAGGAACTTGCGCGGGTCCTTCCGGATGTCGGCGACCAGCGCGCGCAGGTCGCCCACCGCGCCATTCATGTTCTCATACAACTGCTTATCTTTCAGCAACTGCCCCGCCGTTCCCTCGCCCGCATCGAGCTTCGTCACCAGCGAGTTGAGCCGCTCGGTGACCGAGTTCAGCCGGTTGAACAGCGCGGGGTCGGTCATCAGTTTGCCGGCCGTGCCCTCGCCGTTATTCAGCTTCGCCACCAGCGCGTCGAGATTGGTCGTGGTGGACGTGAGCGATCGGGCGAGCGTGTCGTCCTTCAGCAGTTTGCCGATGCTGCCGTCACCGGCCGCAATCTGCTTGGTGACCGTCTCGAGATTCTTGAGCGACGCCTCGAGCGCGTTGGCCGACGCCGGGTCGTTTAGCAGCTTGCCTAGCGACCCCTTGCCCTGCTTGATGCCGTCGGTGAGTGCACTGACCGAGCCGACCAGACGGTTCAGCTCAGCGTAGAGCTGTTCATCGGTCAGCAGCTTCCCGGCTGTGCCCTTGCCCTGGCGAAGATCATGGAGCATCGCCGTCAGTTCCTGGATGCTCTGGCTGGCCGAGTCGGTCATGTCCGACATCACCGCGACCGGGCGCCCCTGCGGGACGTAGCCCCAGTCGGGAATCGGCGTGCCTGAGGACGCGGGCGAGATGTCGACGGCGCTCTGCCCGAGCAGCGACACCGAACCGAGGCGGGCCACCGACTTATCGGTGATGAGCGGCCGGTTGCGTTCGTTCACCTGGAAGGTGACATCGACGTCGGTGCCGCTGAGGGTCACCGCCGTGACCGACCCGACCTCGACACCGGCGATGCGCACCGGTGAACCGGAGGCGAGTCCGGCGACGTTGGTGAACGTGGTCTTCAGCGAATAGCGCTGCCAGGAGAAGCCCTTGGTGCCGGTGATGCTAAAGATCAGGAATGCGGCGATGGCGACCGCGATGATCGTCAACACGCCGGTCTTCAGTTCCGACCACGCAAGTGAGCGAGTGCGAGGCATGTATCAGGTCCTACGAAAGAAACGACTGAATGTAGGGGTCGGTCGTGCGCCGCAGCGCATCCGCGTCCCCCTCGAACACGATGAGGCCTTCCTTGAGCATGACGAATTCGGCCTCCCGCTCCTTCTCCGACGTCGCGCGCACGATCCGCACGGCGCCATCCGGTTCGCGCGTCGCCGAATGGGTCGCCACATAGAACGCATCGCGAAGCTGGTGCGTGACGATGATCGAACTGACCCCTTCGAGATCGCGCAGCTTGATGATCTCGTCGTTCACGGTCAGCGCGGTAATCGGGTCGAGGCCCGTGGTGGCCTCGTCGTAGAGCAGGATGCGCGGCTTGAACGCCATCGCCCGCGCAATGGCGACGCGCCGGCGCTGCCCGCCCGACAAGGCCGACGGCATCTTGTCGATGTGATCCAGCATGCCGACGAAGCCAAGCACCTCTTCGACCCGGCGGTCGACGTCGGCAATCGGCATATCCGACTCTTCGTACAGCTTGTAGCCGACGTTCTCGCGCACGGTGAGCGAGTCGAAGAGCGCCCCTTCCTGAAAGATGAGACCGAGGTCGGCGCGCACGGCCATCATCTCGCGCTCAGTGAGCTGGTCGACGCGACGGCCGTTCACCCAGACCACGCCGGCGTCGGCCTTGAGCAGGCCGGTGATGATCTTCAACGAGGTCGACTTCCCCGATCCGCTGGCGCCGAGGATGATCTTGGTGTGTCCCTTGAGCAGGGTGAAGCTGACGTCGCGCAGCACCACCTTCTCGTCGAACGCCAGCCCGACATGATCGAACACCAGCACCGGCGCGCCGGGCTCCGCGAACACCTGCGCGGCGGTCATCTCCGAGACGGCGTTCATCTCCGCGGCGGTTCCGTCGGCCATCAGTAGAGCAGCGTCAGCAGAATCTGGTTCAGGAAGAAGTCGGCGGCAATCACCAGCACCGAGCTGGCCACCACCGCCACGGTCGTCGCCTTGCCGACGCCGGCCGTGCCGCCGCTGGTCCGCATGCCGACGTGGCACGCCACGGTGACGATGATGAAGCCGAACACGAACGGCTTCACCAGCCCCATGCCGTAGACGTCCTGCAGATAGAGGCCGTCGCGTACCGACGACCAGTAGAGCCCGGTGTTCACCTGCAACTGGAACCGCGAGACGATCCAGCCGCCGGTGATGCCGACGAAGTCGGAAATCACCGTCAGGACCGGCGTCATCAGGAAGCCGGCGATCATTCTCGGCACCACCAGCTTGCGGATGGGGTCGGTGCCGAGCGCGCGCAGCGCGTTGATCTGGTCGGTCACCATCATCGAGCCGAGTTCGGCGGCGATGCCGGAGCCGATCCGCCCGGTCAGCATCAGCGCCGTGAGCACCGGCCCGAGTTCCTTGATCATCGAGGCGCCGACGAGGCGGCCGACGACGGCGCGCGCGCCGAACTGGTCGAGGGTCAGGCCGCTCTGGGCGGTGATCGCCATCCCGGTAAAGAGCCCGGTGAGCAGCACGACCGTCAGCGAACCGATCCCGATCACATCGAGCTGCTCGATGATGTCGTGACGGTAGATCGGGCGTGACACCACACCGCGCATGGCGGCGACGACGAGGCGCACGTACTCCTGTACTTCGAGGGCGGCGCTCTTGAGCCAGTTTTCTACGAACGAGGGCACGCGGTCAGGTTCTCCGTGCCGGCCACGGCAGTCCGAGGTCGGCGTTACGCAGGCGTTTGAGGTCGTCGCGAAGGGCTGCGGCCTTCTCGAAGTCGAGGTTTGCGGCGGCCGCCTTCATCTTCGCCTGGAGGCCGGCCAGGTGCGCATCGAGTTCCGCCTGCGTACGGAACACTTCCGCGCCGTCGCGCACGAGCATCGGCGCCGTCATGTAGTCGCGCTCGTAAACGCTCGACATGACGTCGTCGAGCTGACGGACGACCGACTGCGGCGTGATCCCGTGCTCGATATTGTAGGCGTCCTGAATGGCGCGCCGCCGTTCGGTCTCGCCCATACACGCCCGCATCGAGTCGGTCACCCTGTCAGCGTACATGATGACGCGGCCATTCACATTACGCGCTGCACGCCCCGACGTCTGGATCAGCGACCCGGCCGAGCGCAGGAACCCCTCCTTGTCGGCGTCGAGAATGGCCACGAGCGACACTTCTGGCAGGTCGAGCCCTTCGCGCAGCAGGTTGATGCCGACCAGCACGTCGAACTCGCCCTTGCGCAGATCGCGCAGGATCTGCACCCGCTCCAGCGTGTCAATGTCCGAGTGCAGGTAGCGCACGCGCACGCCGAGCCCGTGGTAGTAGGTCGTCAGGTCTTCCGACATCCGCTTGGTCAGCGTCGTTACCAGCACGCGCTCGCGGGCGGCCACCCGTTTCCGGATCTCGGCGAGCAGGTCGTCGACCTGCCCCTTGACCGGACGGACCTCGATCGGCGGATCGATCAGGCCGGTCGGCCGGATGATCTGCTCCACCACGACGCCATGCGCCTTCTGCAGTTCGTACGACCCTGGCGTCGCCGAGACGAACACCGTCTGCGGCGCCCGCCGTTCCCACTCGTCGAAGTTGAGCGGCCGGTTGTCGAGCGCCGACGGCAGGCGGAAGCCGTACGATACGAGCACTTCCTTGCGCGAGCGGTCGCCGAAGTACATGCCGCGGATCTGCGGCACGGTCTGGTGGCTTTCGTCGACAATGAGCAGCGCGTCCGACGGCAGGTAGTCGAACAGCGTCGGCGGTGGCTCGCTTGGCGCGCGGCCGGTGATGTGCCTCGCGTAGTTCTCGATGCCGTGACAGTAGCCGATCTCCTTGATCATCTCGAGGTCGAACATCGTTCGCTGGTGCAGCCGCTGCGCTTCGACCAGCCGCCCCTCCTGCTCGAGCTGACCGCGCCGCTCCTGCAGTTCCGCTTTGATCGTGTCGACGGCACGGCGCGTCCGGTCGCGCGGCGCCACGAAGTGCGACTTCGGATACACCGCAATCTTGTCGTGCTTGCGCAGCGTCTTGCCGGTCAGCGGGTCGAACGTCGACAGTTCGTCGATCTCGTCCCCGAACAGCCCGATGCGCAGGCCCAGTTCCTCGTACGACGGATAGACCTCGATGATGTCGCCGCGCACGCGGAAGTTGCCACGGCTGAAGTCGTGGTCGTTGCGCTCGTACTGAATCTCCACCAATCGCCGCAGCACCTGCTCCCGGCCGATCCGCTGGCCCTTTTCGAGCGGCAGCAGCATGCCGTAGTAGGCCTCGGGGGAACCGAGGCCGTATATGCATGAGACGCTGGTGACGATGATGACGTCGCGCCGTTCGAACAGCGACCGCGTGGCTGAGAGCCGCATCCGGTCGATCTCGTCGTTGATGGTGGCTTCCTTCTCGATGTACGAGTCGGTGGCCGGCACGTAGGCTTCGGGCTGGTAGTAGTCGTAGTAGCTGACGAAGTACTCGACCGCGTTGTCCGGGAAGAAGCGCTTGAACTCCTGATAGAGCTGGGCGGCCAGGGTCTTGTTGTGCACCATGACCAGCGCCGGCCGGTTGACCCGCGCAATGGCGTGCGCCATTGTGAAGGTCTTGCCCGAACCGGTGACGCCGAGCAGCACCTGATGGCTGTCGCCGCGCTCGAGACCGTCCACGAGTTCGCCGATGGCCCGGGGTTGGTCGCCCGCCAGCGTGAAATCAGAGACCAGATGAAAGCGGTCGTGGACCGATGGCATAGGAAACGCTCATCGTACTACGACCTGGCGCGCCGGCGGGGCCGGTCCCGCCCAGCGGCCTGGTTGGCCGGCGTGCTGCACGGCGCTCCACCCGCGGTGACATCCTCGACTGCGTATAATGGGATTCTTGGTCATGACATGCGCTGTCTAGCGGTCTGCCAGGACGAGCTGGTCATCAGGATGCTCGACGAGATCCTGCTGCCCGGGTTCGAGGTCGAGTTCATCGTCGAGAACAAGCCTCTCGCCCGCCGTCTACACGATGCTGGCGTCTCCGTCGTCGTTGGAGACCCGCGCCGCACGGATACCTTTCTCAAAGCCGACCTCAGCCCCAGCACCTGCGTCATCATCGAAGACAACGGCCGCCGCAGCCCGCGCAAGATCCTCGAGGCGGCGCGCGATGCCGGCGGCACGCTCGTCTACCTGCTTGGCATCGGCGCCGCCGCCACGACGAAGCGCACCGAGGAGTTCCACACCGAGTTCCCCGACGTCGCCTATCTGGCGATGTCCGAACTGTTCGGCAACCCGCTCGTCACCGAGGTGAGCCGCTCGCTCACCCGCGCCCGCGTGCAGCAGTACCAACGCTATCTCAGCGACGCCGACCGCGTGCTGATCATGCTGCATAACGATCCGGACCCCGACGCGATGGCCAGCGGGCTGGCGCTGCGCAACGTGCTGCGCCGCACCAAGACCACCGCCATCATCGGCGCGATGCAGGGCGTGACGCGGCCCGAGAACCTGCGGATGGTGAACCTGCTCGACATCCACGTCGAGCACATGACCGCCGAGACCGTCCGCGAATACGACCGCATCTGCATGGTGGACGTGCAGCCGCACTACTTCGGCGGCCAGATCGACCGCGTCGATTTGGTGATCGACCACCATCCGGAGCAGGCGGGCTACACCGCGGTGTTCAAGGACGTGCGCGCCGACTACGGCTCGACCTGCACGATCCTCACGGAGCACTTGCGCGCCGTCGACGTGAACATCTCAGAGCGCACCGCCACGGCGATGATCTACGCGATCAAGTCGGACACGCTGTTCTTCAACCGCCAGACCAACCGCGTCGACATCGAAGCCTTCTCCTATCTCTACCCGCTCGCCGACCCGGCGCTGATCCGCAAGATGGAAGGCGCGGAAATCACCAGCGAGCGTCTCGAATACGTGATGCGCGCCCATCAGGGTGGACGGCTCACCGACCAGGTGTTCTGTGCGTTCCTCGGCACGCTGCCGCGCGAGGACTTCATCCCCTACGTCGCCGACTTCTTCCTGCAACTCGAACACGTGAAGTGGACGGTGATTGCCGGGATCGTGAACGACTCGCTCGTGATGTCGATCCGGAACCTGGGCTACACGAGGAATGCCGGCGAGTTCGCCCGCCGGTTCTTCGGCGACATCGGCAGCGCCGGCGGCCACCGCGCCATGGCGAAGGCCGTGGTGCCGATGCAGGCCCTCCGCGACAAGTTCGCCCTCGACGACACCAGCCTGATCAGCGGCAAGCTGCACGAGATGGTCCGGCAGTTCCTGCACGACGCCTCGCCGAGCGACCGGAAACGCGAGACGGTCAAAGGATAGGGGGGATGGGCCGGGAGGTTGGGGGTTGAAGCCCACCGCCCATCGCCTTCCCCGTCACCCGAGCGCGTGCGCGAGGTCGCCGATTAGATCGGCCACATCCTCGAGGCCAATCGACAACCGCAGCATCCCCTTCGTCACGCCGGCCGCCGCCAGTTGCTCGTCGCTGTGTCCCCACTGCGAGGTGAGCACCGGCAGGCTCACGATGCTCTCGACGCCGCCGAGACTAGCCGCCCGCTTGATCACCCGCAGCCGATCGTAGGCACGCACCGCACGGTCGTAGTCGCCGTGCAGGTCGATGCAGACCATCCCGCCGAACCCGGACATCTGCCCTGCCGCAATGGCGTGGTCGGGATGCGACGCCAGCCCGGGATGGAAGATCCGGCTGATGCGCGCGTCGCCTTCGAGGACACGCGCCACGGCCAGCGCATTCTCGTTGTGCCGGGCCACCCGCACGGCCATGGTCTTCAGCCCTCGCCCCAGCAGGAACGCCGGCATCGGATCGAGCACGGTACCGAGCAGTCGCCGCGCCCGTTCGATCGGCTCGATCAACCGGCGCGGACCGGAGACAACGCCCGCGGTGACGTCGCTATGTCCGTTGAGGTACTTCGTGGCGCTTTGCATCGAGAGGTCGACCCCGAGCGCCAGTGCGTCCTGGTTCAGCGGCGACGCAAACGTGTTGTCGAGCACCGACAACACCCCGCGCGCCCGGCACGCCGCGGCCACGGTGCGGATGTCGACACAGCGCAACGTCGGGTTGGTCGGCGACTCGAACCACACCACACGCGTCCGCTCGCTGAAGACCGGCCCCAGCGATGCCAGTTCCTCGAGTGACACGAAGCGCGTGGTGATGCCGAACCGCGACAGCAGGTCGTGCAGCAGGTGCAGCGTGCCGCCATAGATCGCTGCGGCGCACAGCACCTCGTCACCGGCGCGCAGGGACCCGATGAGCGTGGTGGCGATGGCCGCCATGCCCGACGAGAACAGCAGCGCGCGCTCAGCCCGGTCGAGGCTGGCCAGCGCCTCCTCGACGGCGACGACCGTCGGGTTGCCGTAGCGCGAGTAGAGATACGTGTCCGAGCGCCCTTCGTTGTAGGCGATGACGTCAGCCGCGCTGTCGAACAGGTAGGTGGTGGTTTCGAAGATCGGCGTCGTGAGCGGCGCCGGGCTGCCTGGGACGTGGTCGCCGGAGTGAATCAGGTCGGTGATGCGGGTCATGGACAGGCTCCAGGACCGCGACGCTCAGCGCCCGTACCCGACCTGTTCGCCGCCGGCACCCACCACCGGCTCGATGAACTGGTGATAGGCGTCTTCGTAGCCGCGGTTCATGAGTTCGGTGAGGCTCAATCGGCGGTCCGATCGACCGTCGTAGCCACCGTCGAAATCGAACGGCCCGACCGGGTTGTGCGATGGCCGGATGACGAACACCGCCGGGGCGTCAGCGCGGCGGCGAGCCAGCGCGTCGCGCACCGCGGCGGCCTCGGCCGAGTGCACGTACTCGCCGAGCCGGCCGCGACCGTCGAGCCGTGGCGACGCCAGCGCATGCGGACCGGGCGACTCCGGCGCTGCCGACACGAGGATGATCTGGTCGACGTCGAGCTCGGCCAGTTCGTGCAGCAACCGCTCGAGACTGCCGGCACGGTCGCACAGCCGATGCGTCTCGCCGCGCCAGTACGCATCCGGCGCGAAGGTGACGTCGTGCAGGTCGGTCGCCAGCGGCACGGTGAGCGCCGCGGCGACTGCGTCCGCCAGGTGATCGCGCGCCACACCGGCGAGGTCGAACAGTTCAGCGCGGCGTTCCTCGGCCTCGTGCGTCAGCGGCCGCCGCACGAGGTCGCGCCGCCGGTCGTCGGCCACCAGGGCAAAGACGAGATCGCGGCCGGCATCGACGTCGTGCGCCACGATCAGCAGTTCCCGGAAGCCGGGCTGCCCGATGTTCTCGGCCAGCAGTTCGGTATAGCGCCGCGCCAGATCGGTGCGGCCAGGCAGCCGCAGCTGCGCCGCCCCGCGCACCAGATTCCACACGGCCCCCCACGCATGCGCGATCGCCGCGTCGGCGGTCAGCGGAGCCGGCACCACGCGCCACCACCACGGACCGCGCCCCCGCCGGCTGTTGGTCCGGCGCAGCGCGCTCAGCGCCGCCATGAGAGCCGACGCGCCAAGGATGAGGACCGCGAGCCGTGGCAACCACGTGGGGAAGGCCGTCGGTGCAAACGCGGCATCGGCGACGCCCACATACCAGCCGACGAGCCCGCCACCAGAGAGTCCGAGCATCTTGAGCACGAAGTCGATGGGATAGACGATGAGGCCAAGGGCCATGGCAGCAATCGGGAGGGCCACCGCCGCCACGGCCAGCAGCAGCGCGCCGCCGAGGATGCGCAGCGAGGGACGCCAGCCGTAGAGCGTCGCAACCTTCGGGTCTTTCCAGAAGCCCTTGTCGCTCCAGAGGTGGGCTGCGCCGTCGACCGCCGTGAAGAGGGCGCCGACCACGCCGATGCCACGACCAGCAGCGAGGTCGAGCTTCACGCCCGCTTCATGCAGGGCACGCAGCACGCCGGCGTGGTACGCGCCAGCCGTGCCGGTGCCGGTGAGCAGGAGTGCGGTGCGTCGCTGCGGAGAGTATGAGTCAGCCGACGGGACAGCGCCGCGGCCACTCATTCAGGCGCTTCGTCGTGCATCGTGTAGAGGCGATCGATCTCGAACTCGCGGATGCCGCCCGGCGTGATGACCGTCACCGAATCGCCCGTTTCCTTGTTGAGCAGCGCCCGGCCGATCGGTGATGTCGTCGAGATCATGCCCTTCGCCGCATCGGCGTCCTCGGGCATGACGAGCTGGAGCACGAGCTTGTCGCCGGTATTCTCGGTGACGTGAATGGTCGAGCCGAACCCGACGCGGTCGGTCGGGATGCGATCGGTGTTGAGCAGGTGGATTTCAGACACCCGCTTCTGGAGCATGCTGATGCGCGTCTCGACGAGGCGCTGACGCTCTTTCGCCGCATGGTACTCGGCGTTCTCGCGCAGGTCGCCCAGCTCGCGGGCCCGCTTGATCTCCCGTGGGAGCTCGAGCTTGAGCTCGCGGTCCAACGCCTGAATTTCATCGTCGAACTTCTTGATCAGCCGCTCTTTCATCGAAACGCTCATGGTCTGTTGAGAAGATACCACAGTGCTATGCTTCAGCCGTGCAGCGGATCACGAGCCGCCAGAACCCTGTGGTGGCGCAATACCGGGCGGCAGCCCGTGGCGAAGCCGAGGGCATCCTCCTCCTCGACGGCATCCATCTCGTCGGTGAAGCGGTCGACGCCGGCGTGCGCCTGTCGCATGTGATGGTGTCCAGCGAGTCGCTCGAACGGCACGAGCTCAGGCGCCTGCTCGACCTGCTGCCGCACGACACCGAGGTGGCGGCAGCTCCCGCTCCGGTGATGGACGCGGTCAGCCCCGTACGTTCCAGCAGCATCATCGTCGCGCTCGCCGCGCGCCCGGTGGACCTCATCGACCCGTTCGAGTTGCCGGCCGCGCTGGTCGTCGTACTGTGCGACGTGCAGGACCCTGGCAATGTCGGCGCGATTGTCCGCGTGGCGGAGGGCGCCGGTGCGTCAGGCGTGATCGTGGCGGGCCAGAGCGCCGACCCGTACGGCTGGAAGGCGCTGCGCGGCTCGATGGGCAGTGCGCTGCGCCTGCCCATCCACCGGGTGGCCGAGGTCCGCGATGCCGTCGCCTCGGCGCGCCGCCACGGTGCCCAGGTGGTCGCCACCGTGCCGCACGGCGGCGTGTCACTCTTCCACGCGCAGTTCGCCGGTCCGACCGCCCTGCTGATCGGTGGCGAGGGGCCGGGGTTGTCAGCCGACATCATCGAGCGCGCCGACGCGCGCGTCACCATCCCGATGACCGCGCCGGTCGAGTCGCTGAACGCGGCCGTCGCCGCGGCGGTGCTGCTCTACGAGGCGCGCCGGCAACGGACCCACTGACATGAGCTCGCTGTTCCCCGACGACGACCCGCCCGCTGGGTCGGGCGCCCCTGCCCCGCTCGCCGAGCGGATGCGCCCGCGCACCTTCGACGAGTTCGTCGGCCAGGAGGAACTGCTGGCGCCGGGACGTCCGCTCCGGCAGGCGATCGAGCGCGACCTGCTGCAGTCGATCATCCTCTGGGGTCCGCCCGGCACCGGCAAGACCACGCTGGCGCGGATCATCGCCGAGACGACGAAGGCGAAGTTCGTGTCGTTCAGCGCGGTGCTGTCCGGCATCAAGGAAATCCGCGACGTGATGAGCGAGGCCGAACGGCTGCGCCGCGGCACCGGCCGCCGCACCATCGTCTTCATCGACGAAATCCACCGCTTCAACCGCGCCCAGCAGGACGCGTTCCTGCCGCGCGTCGAAGCCGGCGACATCGTCCTCATCGGCGCCACCACGGAGAACCCGTCGTTCGAGGTGAATGCGGCACTGCTCTCGCGCTCGAAGGTGTTCGTGCTGCGCGGGCTGACGCCGGATGAAGTGCAGGCGATCCTCGAGCGGGCCCTCCGCGATTCGGAGCGCGGCCTCGGCGGCGACGCGGTCGACCTCGATCCCGACGCGCTGCGTGCGGTTGCGCTCTACGCCAACGGCGATGCGCGCGCGTCGCTCGGCCTGCTCGAGTTGTGCGTCGGCGCGGCGCCGATCGTGGCCGGCCGGCGGCAGGTGAGCGCCGAGCGGGTACAGCAGACGCTGCAGCGCAAGGCGCTGCGCTACGACAAGTCGGGCGAGGAGCACTTCAACCTCATCTCGGCGCTGCACAAGTCGATGCGGAACAGCGATGCCGATGCCACGGTCTACTGGCTCGCGCGGATGGTAGAGGCCGGCGAAGACCCGCTCTACATCGCGCGGCGCCTGGTGCGTTTCGCGTCAGAGGATGTCGGCAACGCCGATCCGCAGGCGCTGAGCCTCGCCATCGCCGCGAAGGAGGCCGTGCACTTCATGGGGATGCCTGAGGGGAACACGGCGCTGGCGCAGGCGGCGCTCTACCTGGCCACGGCCCCGAAGAGCAATGCGGTCTACGCGGCCTACAACAAGGCGGCGGAGTCGGCCGAGAAGGATGTGGCGTCGCCGGTGCCGCTGCACCTGCGGAACGCCTCGACGTCGCTGATGAAGACGCTGGACTACGGGAAGGGCTACCGCTACGCGCACGACGAAGCGGAGGCGGTGGCAGACATGTCGTGCCTGCCACGCGAACTGGAAGGACGGACGTTCTACCAGCCGACCGAGCGCGGCTTCGAGAAGGAAATCAAGCGGCGGCTCGACGGCTGGGCGGAGATCAAACGGCGGCGCCGAACGAACGAGTAAAGAGCGCCTCGATCGCGGCCTTGCCGTTGTCGCGCATGCGGCGGGTGCCGGTGCCCGTGAAGTGCGGGTGCGTGATGACCGGGCCATCGCCAGACGGCCGCTTCGCGAATGCCTCGCCGTCCCACGTGAACCAGCTGTCGTGGTCCTGGTCGAACACGTGCAGCGGCTTGTTGCAGATCTTGGCGAACTCCGCGCCCCACCCGGTGCCGCCACGCACGGTGCCGTCGGCCTGCACGGTGCCGATGACGTAGATTTCCTGCCCGCTGTTCACCTGATACCAGACGGTCTGGAGCACCTTGCGGATGGTCGGCGCGTCGGTGTAGCGCCGGTTCAGCAGCTTCGAGACGTAGCCAAGGCTCACGTCGCCGTTCTGGAGCTCCTCGTGGTTCAGGACGCGCACGCCGCGATGTCGGACGATCGGATGTCCCTCGAAGGTGAAGTTCACTTCCTCGATGCCGTGGCGTTCAGCGCACGCGCCGAACTCAGCCTCGGCGCCGGAGGCGCCACCGGAAAAGAGAATGCACTCGCTAGGGGTCATGGCGCCATATTAACTCAGGCTTAGCACCCGCGGCTTAGTGCGTCTGCGCCCCGACCGATTCGGTGGCGGACCCCGCCGGCGACGGGCGGGACTACAGGTCGTGTCGTTCAGCGTCGAGCGCGAGCTTCAGGGCGCTGAGCGAGGCGATGAGCGTCAGCAGGCACGCCGAGAAGAGCACGGTGACCAGCCCGGCACCAGAGGATGCCCACCTGCCCCTGTGCGCTGACCCGCTGCGCATCTGTTCCGCCGCGCAGTTCGCGCGCGAGGATGCGCGAGCGGTCGATGATGCGACCGAAACGGTTCGTCATCGACAACAGCAGGAGCCCGACTCCCGAGATCAGGATGACTGGTCCGATGGCTGTCTGCAGGAGAGGGATGAGGTCTTTCATGTTTCAGATTGGCAATGGGCGATCGGCGATCGGCGATGGGCCATTCCCTAGACCCGTTCGAAGTTCCTCTCGATCTCGCGCTTGGTGATGCGCAGCATCACCGGGCGTCCGTGCGGGCAGATGGTGGAGTACGACGTGGCGCGCAGTTCCTCGAGGATGTGCGTCATCTTCTCGTAGGTCAGCGGGTAGTTGGCCTTGACCGCCGCGTGGCAGGCCGTGGTGGCGGCGATGCGCTGCAGCGCCTCCTGCACCTGCGCGCCGCGATCGAGTCCTTCCAGGTCCTCGGCAAGCGCCAGCAGCGCCTGCGCGCTTTCCTCGGTGCTCAGCAGTACCGGCACGGCGGACACCTTCAGCGTCCCCTCGCCGAACGGCTCCACGTCGAACCCCAGACGCGAGAGATCTGCGGCGCGCTCGGTCAGCGTCTGCTGCGCGGCCGCCGGCATGTCCATCAGCAGCGGCACCAGCAACCGCTGCGACTGCAGGTTACCGCGCGTCAACTGCTGCATCACCCGTTCGAACAGCACCCGCTCGTGCGCCACGTGCTGATCGATGATCGCAATCCCCTCGTCGTCGATCGCAATGATGAAGGTGTCGCGGAACTGCCCGAGCGGAATCATCGGGCGGACCTCGGACAACGCCGTCCCTGCCCCACTCGCCATCGCGGCCGCAGCCGCGGCGAAGCCGCCGTCCGGATCTGCCGGTGTCCCCTCCGAGATACCCGCACCGCTCTCGATCGGCGGCGGCCCAGGCAGCGGCGCCGGGTACGGCATGCTCGGGTACGGCTGCCGCGGCGCAGCGCCAGGCACCCACCGGTTCGGAAAACTGCCGCCGCCGAGGATGCCAGGAATCGCCGGGGCGAACGGCTTCGACACCAGCGTGTCCTGCGTTAGTTGCAGGTTCGGCACGCCGCCGGCGCCGAGCGCGTCCAGCAAGCCGCGACGCACCACTTCGTGCACCAGCGACTGTTCGCGGAAGCGGACCTCGGCTTTCGTCGGATGCACGTTCACGTCGAGCGCGTCGGCCGGCATCTCGAGGAACAGATGCACCTCGGGGCTGCGCTCCTTGATCGACGCCATGCTGTAGGCGTCGATGATGGCGTGCGCGATGGTCTTGTCCTTGATGATGCGCCGGTTGATGAAGACGTTCTGCGGCCCGCGAGTGGGCCCGTGTTCAGCCAGCGCCGCGATGAAGCCGAACATCAGGATGCCGCCCGCCTCCTTGCGCACCTCGAGCAGGTCGGAGCGGTCGCCGTAAAGCTGATAGAGCCGATCCTTCAGCGTGCCCGCGGGCGGGCACTGCAGTACGGTGCGCGGTCCGCTGGTCAGCGTGAACCCAATCTCGGGATAGGCGAGCGCCAGCTGCGTGGTGATGCGCGAGACCTGCCCAGTCTCGGCCCCGTCCGATTTCAGGAACTTCCGTCTCGCCGGCAGATTGTAGAAGAGGTCGTTGACCTCGACGACCGTGCCTGGCGCGGCCGGCACTTCCTGCTCGGCCGCGATGAGGCCGCCGTTCACACGCACTTCGGTGCCGCTGTGGCGGTCGCGCGTGCGCGTCCGCAGCGCGAAGTGCGAGACGGAGGCGATCGACGGCAGCGCCTCGCCGCGGAACCCGTGCGTCAGGATGGCGGCGAGGTCGTCGGCCCTGCGGATCTTGCTCGTGGCATGACGCTCGAGCGCCAGCCGCGCATCATCGGGGTCCATCCCCTCGCCGTCGTCCTCGACCCGAACCTGCTTCTTGCCGCCGAGCTCGACGTGGATGACGATGCGGCGGGCGCCGGCATCAATGGCGTTCTCGACGAGTTCCTTGACGACCGACGCCGGCCGCTCGACGACTTCACCCGCCGCGATCTGGTTAGCGAGGTCATCGGGAAGCCTGGTGATCCGTCCCACGTCAGATCCAGCGCCGGCTGCGGAAGAACGACAGCATCGAGACGATGATGACGATGCAGATCAGCAGCACCCACCAGAACTGCTCGCCGTCGGTGCCCGGGAACTGCGGCAGGTGCACGTTCATGCCCCAGACACCCGCAACCAGCGTCAGCGGCATGAAGATGGTCGATACCACCGTCAGCACTTTCATCACCTCGTTCAGCTTGTTGCTGACGTTGGTGAGGTAGGCGTCGAGGATGCCGGTGATGCGGTCCTGGAACATCGTCGCGTCGTCGTTCAGGCGCTGCAGGTGATCGAACATGTCGCGAAAACGGAACGACATGTCGGTGCTGATATCGACGAAATCGCGGCGCGCCAGCCGCGCCATGACATCACGCTGCGGCGTGATGATGCGGTGCAGCCCGCCGACCCGCCGCTTCTCGTTGAGAATCTGACGGACGACCTCCGGCGTCGGATTGTCGAACACCGCCGACTCGAGCTGATTGAGCCGGTCTTCGAGCTTCTGCATCTCCGGACCGTAGCGGTCGACCATCATGTCGACGATGCGGTGGAAGAGCGCCACCGGCCCCTCCGCCATCACCTTCGGGTTGCGCACCGCGTTCTCGTGCAGGTCGGCGATCGACCGCGAGTCGCCGTTGTGCACCGTCACCAGGTAGTTCGGCCCGATGAAGAAGTCGATGTCGTGCGTGCTGAACGTGCTTTCCTCGGACTGGAAGGCAATGCCGTGCAGGATGGCGTAGAGATAGCCGTCGTACGCCTCGATCTTCGGGTAGTGCAATTCAGCACGGGCATCCTCGACTGACAGCGGGTGGAACGCGAACGTGTCGCTGAGGATGAGGAGCTCGGGCATGGAGGGCGCGGCGAGGTCCACCCAGACGAAGGTGCTCGCGGCTGGATTCAGCCACACGCGGTCGATGCTCTTGACCTGTTCGGTCTGGCCGTTGCGATTGATGTAGATCGTGACCACGGGCTAGGCGATGGGCGAAGGGCGGTAAGCCATGAGGCACCACTATGAACAAAAGGGCGGACCCCATCAAGTGTGGAGTCCGCCCCGAGATTTCTTGACGTTCCGACGTGAGCGTTCCGCGTCGGAACGACCTAGTCGCCCACCTTCACCGACAGCGCCGCCTGGGCCGCCGCGAGGCGGGCCACCGGCACACGGTAGGGCGAGCAACTCACGTAGTCCATGCCGGTCTTCTCGAAGAAGTGGATGGACGCCGGGTCGCCGCCGTGCTCACCGCAGACACCGACCTTGAGATCGGGCTTGGTGCTGCGTCCGCGCTCGACGCCCATGCGGACGACAGCGCCGACACCTTCGACGTCGATGGTGGCGAAGGGATCCTTGTCGAGAATCTTCTTCTCCTGGTAGACGCGCAGGAACTTGCCGACGTCGTCGCGCGAGTAGCCGAAGGTGAGCTGGGTGAGGTCGTTGGTGCCGAAGGAGAAGAACTGGGCTTCGGTGGCCACCTGGTCGGCGGTGACGGCGCCGCGCGGCACTTCGATCATCGTGCCGACGAGGTACTTCACCTTGATGCCCTGCTCCTTGATGACCTGCGCGCAGACGCGGTCCACGACCGCCTTCTGGTCGCGCAGTTCCTTCACGTGGCCGACCAGCGGGATCATGATCTCGGGAACGATCTTGAGCCCTTCCTTGTTCAGCCGGCAGGCCGCTTCCATGATGGCGCGGGTCTGCATTTCTGTGATCTCGGGATAGGTGATGCCGAGACGGACACCGCGATGGCCGAGCATCGGGTTGAACTCGTGGAGTTGCTCCACCCGGGCGAGCAGGCGACGCTTCTCTTCGAGCTCCTTTTTCTT
>Ga0114974_10001708_pt1 | contig 17276 bp, 17 predicted proteins | sample S_130206_EF_Meta_FD_87318 | JGI IMG/M metagenome (GOLD analysis project Ga0114974, IMG submission 87318) | Freshwater microbial communities from Lake Simoncouche, Canada to study carbon cycling - S_130206_EF_MetaG | ecosystem: Environmental > Aquatic > Freshwater > Lake | place: Lake... | reverse complement strand
TATTATAAAAGTTAGGTCAAGGGCTTGGTAATTATGGAAAACCCTAGTCTCAAGTGCTTGGGCTTGTGGCGTAAGAGGATGACCCACGCGGCACCAGTTGGCCCGCCAACAAAATTTGGCGCGCCGGGAGATCGAGTCCTTTGAGTCGCTCGAGCAGGCACCCTGCGGCCAGATGGCCAAGTTCATCGGTCGGTTGGGCAATGGTGCTCAAGCCCGGACCAATGTAGGCAGACCATTCGGTCTCATCAAAGCCAATCAGGCCGACATCGCGCCCCAGTTGCCAGCCCAAACGGGCCAAAGCCGCCACCACCCGCAAGCTCATCACCGCGTTGCTGGAAATGACAGCCGGTGGCCGGGTGCCTGCACGCTTTTTGAGCGCCAGCAGGGCGCTGTCGAGCCCGGCGTGGTCATCACTGGTGGTTTCGAACGTATCGCCATGCAAGCCGGGCACCGCGATGATGGCCCCTCGTTCAGGGGTGTTCATGAAACTGCGAAAGGCGTCCATGCGCTCCAGTCGGGAGCTGACGTCCCGGCTGGGTTCCGAGACAAACAGCAACTCGCGGTAGCCGGCCTCTATCAGGTGTTGGGCTGCCAGACGCACGGCGCCCAGATTGTCGAGCGACACAAAATCACAGTTCATCTCAAGATGGCGCCGATCGACCAGCACCACGGGTTTGCCATGAAAAGCGGCTTCGGCAGCTGCTCCCACCACCGCGCCCAGCGTGTTCAGGATAAATCCTTCCACTTGGTAGGCCGTCAGCGCTTCAATCGCCTCCATTTCGCGTTGACGGTCGTTGTTCAGGTTGAAGAGCATGAGCAAATAGCCAGCGTCCTGGCAGGCTTTTTCAGCCCCCCGCAACACGGCTACTGAAAACGGATTGGTCACATCAGCCACCACCAGTCCAATGAGGCGCGAGCGCCCGCGTTTGAGAGCCTGCGCCATCGGACTTGGGCTGTAAGCCAGCGCTGCAATGGCCACTTCAACCCGCGTGGCAATGTCTTTGGTTAGCAGGGTTTCGCGGTGGTTTAGAAACCTGGAGACTGTGGCTTTGGAGACGCCCGCCTCTTTGGCTACATCGGCAATAGTCGCGCGTCCGGGCGCACGGACTGCCTTGTTTTTAGTTGAGGTTTTTGCGGAAGACATTGAGCAAAGTGCCACGAAGTTGATATTTTTCTGAAACCAGTTTCAGTCAATAGTAGCAGCACGGCCCTGTCGTGGCGAGCGGGCTTACGTTCCGCACTTCAGTTCCGTCAAGCTGTCGCGGCTTGGCTGGCTTTGGGTGCCAGTGACCATTGGGCGTGCTGGTGCGTCAGCAATAAAAAGAGCGCAAACACCGGCCCCGGCATGTTGCGCTCGTCCTTGCTGCTCTCCAGCGCCTGCCAGGTGCGAGATTGCAATCCCCCGCGGCTACCGGGCTGCACCGGATAGCCCATCAGCTCAGCAGCCTCAACCTGGCTAAGCCCAGCCGCCAGACGGGCCGCTTTGAGCATGTCACCACTGGGCACCGTCATTTCCATAAAAACAGGGGTCAACATAGAACTCATCCCTCCCAGCCCCGATCCTGTCCATCCCAAACCCGATCCGTATCACGCCGTTCCCGCTTCGTAGGTCGCCCCTGAGTGTGGCCCAAAGCAGGCTCGGGCGCCAAGCGGCGCTGCTCAGCCGCAGCCAATCGTGCCTGAATAGACTCAGGCGTCTCGGTAAACAGCAGTGCAGCCTGCGGCGCCCCGCCGCGTTTGTCGCTGACACCTTGCACCACCACGCTGCGGCTAATCGGCCCAATCCGCACCAGCACGGTGTCGCCCGCCTTCACCTCGCGGGCCGGTTTCACGGCCACGCCGTTGATGTGCACCCGGCCTTTGTCAATTTCTTCACTGGCCAGCGTGCGCGTTTTGTAAAAACGGGCGGCCCACAGCCATTTGTCGATGCGCAGTTTTTCCATGGGGAATGTCCCGTGTCAAAGGGCTTTTTCGATAGCGGCCAGCAGCGCCTTGTTATCGGGTGCGACGTTGCTGGGGAAGCTGGCCAGCACTTTGCCGTTGCGGTCAATCAGGTATTTGTGAAAATTCCACTCGGGCGTTTTCCCCGTGGCTTTGGCCAGTTCTTGATACAAGGCGTTGCGCTTGGCGCCCACCACCACGGCTTTGGAGAACATCGGAAACTTCACGCCGTAGGTGTTGAAGCAAAAGTCGGAGATTTCTTTGGAAGAACCCGGCTCCTGTTGGCCAAAGTCGTTGCTGGGAAAGCCCAGCACCACCAAGCCTTTGCTTTGGTATTTGGCAAACAAGTCTTCCAGCCCTTGGTATTGGCTGGTGAAGCCGCAGTAGCTGGCGGTGTTGACCACCAAGGTGACCTTGCCTGCGTATTGGCACAGGTTTTGGGGCGCCTCGTCTTGCAGGCGGTTAAATTGGTGCTTCAGGATGGCGGGGCAGGCGGCAGAAGTGGCTGCCGAGGTCGTCGATGGCGCCTGTGCTGGTGTGGCGGCTTGGGCCGTGGCAGCGCACAAACCCACAAGCGCACTGGCGAGCAGGCTGGCTAAAGGCGTAAATTTACTTTTTTTCATGGTCTAAATCCCTTGGGCTTTTTGGTCATTTTGTAGTTTATCGGGCTTTGAATGCGCCTTGCTTAAGACGTCAAATGCCCCTTTTATCAGCGTTGCCCCACGTTCAGCGGCAGGCGCACGGTGGTCTCCAGCCCTGTGATGCGGCCTTGTTCAAATCGGTTCTCAAGGCTGATGCTACCTATTAATGTTTGCACAATTTCAAGACAAATCGCCAAGCCCAAACCGGAGCCCGTGCGTGCCTCGCCGGCCGAGAAGGGCTGAAACAGGCGTTGGCGCAATTCCTCTGAAATGCCCGGCCCGCTGTCGCTGATAACCAGCACGGCCGCTTGGGCGTCCACCCGCAGCGTCACCTTGAGCGCGCCCCGGTTCGGGGTGTAACGAATGGCGTTGTGCAGCAGGTTGCGGCTGAGTTCGCGCAGCATCCAGTCGTGGGTGGCGATCGGTGAGGGCTGGGTCGTAATTTCAAAATCAAGGGTTTTGGCAGCGATCAGGGGCGACACATCCAGCGCCACTTCCCGAAGAATGTCCGCCCAATCCATCGGCCCTAGGGCGGTTTGCTGCGCCAGTTGGGCTACTTTGGCCAAGGACAGCATCTGGTTGGCCAACAGCGTGGCGCGGTTGACCGTACCACTGATTTCCTGCAGTGCTTGCGTCGCCTCCACATCACCCCGCAAAGCGGACTGAACCTGCACTTTAAGCACCGCCAACGGGGTGCGCAGTTGGTGCGCGGCGTCGCGCACAAAGCGTTTTTGGTTGGAGAGCAAGTGCTGCAAGCGGCCCATCAGGTGGTTGGTCGCTTCGACCAGTGGCACCAACTCGGCCGGAGTTTGGCGGACGATCAGCGGCGTCAAATCATCCTCGGTGCGGGCCTCCAGTTGGGCGCTTAAGCGGCGTACTGGGCGGGTAGCGCGCTGCACGACCACGACCACCACCAGCGCGATCACCGACACCAAGGCCAGTTGGCGCCACAGCGTATCGATCAAAATCTGGCGCGCCAAGGTGCGGCGTAGCTCCAGGGTTTCAGCCACTTGCACCACGGCCATGACACGCGCTTTCTTCATGGCCACCGGTTGCAGCAGGACCGCCACGCGGACCGGGTCGCCCCGGTAGGTGTCGTCATAAAAGTCCACCAGCGCCGCATAGGGTCCCAAGTCTGGCAAGCGGCCTTGCCAGACGCCCAGGTCTTCAAATCCGTCAATCAGTTGGCCGCTGGTGCTGGTGATGCGGTAGACCATGCGGCTGCGGTTGTCGGCTTCAAACGTTTCCAGTGCGGCATAGGGCACATTGGCGCGCAGGGTGGCCTGCTCGCCTTCGCCGTCGGCGGCAATGTGCTCGCCAATGGATTTGGCCGAGGCCAGCAAGGTGCGGTCATAAGCGGTGTTGACCGCGTTCAGGGCTTGGCGGTAAAGACTGGCCGTGTCCAGCACAATGAACACCATGATCGGCAGCAAAATGCCCAGCAGCAGGGTGCGGCGCAAGGACCAGGGTTGCTTGATGGGGAGAAGCTCAGCGCTCATACCAAGTCGGGTACTTTGAGCAAATAACCCAAGCCCCGAAGCGTCATCAGGGTCACCTCGGTGGTGCTGAGTTTTTTGCGCAAGCGGTAGGCCACCACTTCCACCGCTTCGTATTGCACCGCCACTTCACCCGGAAAAACCAGCTCAAACAAGCGTTCTTTACTCACGGCATGGCCGGGGCGCACCAGCAGGGCTTTCAAGAAGGCAAGCTCGCGCGGGGTGAGGATCAACAGCTCACCTTGGTAGTAAATTGAGTTGCTATTTTTATCGTAGCTTATCAAGCACGTATCTAATAACCTAGAGGCTGATTCGGCTCTATTTTCGGTCGGGCGACGATGCAAGGCGCGCACCCGGGCTTCGAGTTCGTCCAGGTCAAAGGGTTTGGGCAGGTAGTCGTCGGCCCCTGCGTTGAGCCCCTGGACCCGGTCGCCTACGGTGCCGCGCGCCGTCAGGATCAAGACCGGTGTGCCCAAGCCTTCTTCGCGGGCTTGGCGCAGGATGTGCAGCCCATCTCTTCCGGGAAGACTCAGGTCCAGCAGCACAACATCAGGCTCAAAAGTCCGCCAGTGGCGCAGGGCGCCTCGTCCGTCTTCACACACTTCAACCGACCAGTCCAACCGGGTGAAGGCCCGGGTGAGCGTGGTGTGCAAGTCAACGTTGTCTTCAACCAGCAGCAGTTTCATAAAGATTTTCCGGGCTCGACTCGCTTGCGAGCGGCGTCTGAGCCCGCTTTGGGGGCCTAGTAGCTACCGATGTAGTCTTTTTTGCCCACTTCAACGCCGTTGTGGCGCAGGATGGCATAGGCAGTGGTGGTGTGAAAAAAGAAATGCGGCAGGCCGTAATTCAGCACATAAGACTGGCCCGTAAAGCGTTTTTCTTTGGGTGTGCCGGCCTGGGTGACGATCTCGCGGGTGGCGGCGTCATTAAACAGGGACACGTCCAGGGAGTCTATGAAGGCCAGGACGGTGCCCAGGCGCGTTTGCAGGTCAGCAAAGCTCACTTCATCGTCGGCTAGCTTGGGCACCTCGACACCGGCCAGTCGGGCGGACACGCTTTTGGCAAAGTCGCTGGCGACTTGCACTTGGCGCAAGAGGGGAAACATGTCGGGGTACAGGCGCGCTTGCAGCAGGGCGTTCGGGTCAATTTTTTTCTCAGTGGCGTGCGCTTCGGCTTTAGCCAGCACGCTTTTGAGACCGCCCAGCATTTGCTTGAAGACGGGGAGGGATGCGGTGTAAATAGCGTTTGTCATGGTATTTTTTTGAAAATTAAATCGCGGCCAGGCGCCACAGCGAGGTGACTTCCTTGGCACGGGCGTCGTGCAGGGCGTCGGTGGTGTCAGCGGTTTTGGGGTGCAGCGGCTTGGCGTCGATACGGCTGACGACTTTCAGGCCGTTGGCTTCAAATGCGGCCAGCAGTTCTTCGCGGGTGCGCAGGCCCAGATGCTCGGCCAGGTTGGACAAAATCAGCCAGCCTTCACCTTTGGGCACCAGATGCGAGGTCAGTCCTTTCAAAAATCCGCTCAGCATGCGACCGCCTTCGTCATACACCGAGTGCTCCAGCGGTGAGCTGGGGCGGGCAGGCAGCCAAGGCGGGTTGCACACAATGAGGGCGGCGCGTCCTTCGGGGAATAAGTTGGCCTGCACCACCTGCACTTTGTCTTTCATGCCCAGACGCTCAAGGTTGTCTTTGGCGCAGGCAATGGCACGGGGGTCCTGGTCGGTGGCGACCACTTGGTCAACGCCCCGGCGCACCAACACGGCAGAGAGCACGCCGGTGCCGGTGCCAATGTCAAACACCACCAGAGAGGTCTGCCCGGCCAGTTTTTTTGGCAGGTGCACTGTGGCGACCAAATGGATGTACTCGCCCCGCACAGGGGAAAACACGCCGTAATGCGGGTGAATGCGGTTGTGCGGTGGCTCTCCCAGTGCGGGGATTTCAACACCTACACGGCGCCACTCATGCGCGCTGGTGATGCCCAACAACTCCCGCAGCGAGGCCACGGAGTTGCCTTGTGATTCATCCGCAGGGCCCCAAGCCTCCGTGCAGGCAACTTTGGCATCTGGCGCACGGCGCAGAGGAATGCTGTAGTCGGCATTAAAAGGAATCAGCAACTGGCCCAGCATGCGGGCGCGCTGCGACTGCGACAGGCGGTGCAGGTGAAATGCATCGGCCAATGACACTTCTTGTGAGGCTTTCTTGCGCTTGCGGGCGGGCACTTGGTCGGCGCGGCGGGCCAGGGCTTTGAGCAATTGCTTGGCATTTTGAAAGTCGCCACGCCACAAAAGGGCGGTGCCTTCGCAGGCCAGGCGGTAAGCGGTGTCGGCGTTGGTCGTATCGTCCGCCAAAATCACTTTTTTGGGTGGCGTAGCACCGCGCTCAGAGCGCCAAAATGCCGAACAAGGCAGGTCGGCCTCGGTCCAGTTGATGGTTTGGGCAGGGTTGGTCAGGGCTGAAACAGGAGAGGAATTAGGCATTAGCTTGTTAAAACGCAAAAAATGAATACCGAGTGTTTTAACAGATCGCCCCGAACCTGGCTGAAATGCGTACTTTCCCTAGTCAAAAAAGACGGTCCTGGACAGCCGTTTGACAGCTTGCCCCGGCATGATAAAGGGGTTAAATCAATCAATAGGAGATTTCGATGCGTCGTGATACTTTTCTGAAATCCTTGGCGGCTCTGGCTGCTTCCTCCAGTCTGCCGATGTCGGCGCTGGCCGCCACCAGTCTCAAAATGATGATTCCGGCCAACCCCGGCGGCGGTTGGGACGGCACCGGTCGCGCTTTGGGTAAGGCTTTGTTAGAGGCCAAGGCCGCTGACACGGTGGTCTATGACAACAAAGGCGGCGCCGCCGGTGCATTGGGTCTGGCCCAGTTTGTCAACAGCGCAAAGGGCGATCCGAACGCCATCATGGTGATGGGTGCGGCCATGTTGGGCGGCATCATCACGGGCAAACCCGCGGTGAATTTAAGCACCCTCACACCGCTGGCGCGCCTGACCAGTGAATACAACGTGTTTGTGTTGCCCGCCAATTCGCCTTTCAAATCTATGAAGGAAGTGATCGAGCAGCTCAAAAAAGACCCCGGCAGTGTGAAGTGGGGTGGTGGCTCTCGCGGCTCCACAGAGCATATTGCCGCCGCCATGATTGCCCGCGAAGTAGGCGTCGATGCGTCCAAGATCAATTACGTGGCTTTCCGGGGCGGCGGTGAGGCCACAGCGGCCATTTTGGGTGGCAACGTCACCATCGGTGGCAGCGGCTACAGTGAGTTTTCGGAATACATCACGGCAGGCAAGATGAAGCCTTTGGCCGTGACCTCGGGCACTCGCTTGAAGGGCGTCAACATTCCCACGCTTAAAGAATTGGGCATCAACGTTGAAATCGGTAACTGGCGTGGTGTCTACGGTGCGTCCGGCATTACACCGGCCCAACGCAAGGCCCTGACGGACATGCTGCTCAAAGCGGTCAAAACCAAGTCCTGGGCTGAAGCACTGGAAAAAAACAACTGGACCCCAGCGGTGTTGAGTGGTGCCGAGTTTGAAAAATTTGTCGATGACGACTTTGCCTCCCTGCGCGCCACCATGGTCAAGAGCGGCATGATCTAAACCATCAAACGCTTGCCAAAGCCGATGTTCTCTTCAGGCAGTGCATCGGCTTTTTAACGTTCACAACTTTATCGAAGAGGCCCGACCATGCGTCCACACGCCCCCCCTTTTGCGTCCAACCATCTTCAAACCTTTGTCGGCATTGGCGTGCTTTTGCTTGCCCTGGGTTTGGGGGTGGGTGCGCTCAGCATTCCTTCTAATGCAGGTTACGCGGGGGTTGGCCCCAACTTTCTGCCTTGGGTGGTCTCGGTCGCGCTGCTCTTGTGCGGTCTCACCATGCTTTATCACGCCCGCCAAGGCGGCTTTCGGCACATGGAAGAGGCCACTGGGGACCAACCGTATTGGCCAGGCTTTGTCTGGATGTCGGCGGGCTTGTTGGCCAATGCCGCCCTGATCACCACCATCGGCTTCATTTTTAGCTGCACCCTGAGCTTTGTGATGGCGGCCCGGGGGCTGCGCATGGCTGAGGGGCAAATGGCAACAGGTTGGTCATCTTGGGCCAAAGATTTACTCATCGGTTTGTTGATTGCCGCGCCGGTGTATTGGATGTTTACGCAATTTCTGGCCATTAATTTGCCAGGTCTCACACAAAGCGGGTGGCTGTAATGATGGATATATGGACGCAATTGCTGCAAGGATTTGCCACGGCGGGCACGCCGGTTAATTTGTTGTGGGCCTTTGTGGGCTGCGCTTTGGGCACCGCCGTGGGCGTGTTGCCCGGCATCGGTCCCGCCACGGCCGTGGCCATGCTGCTGCCCATCACGGCCAAAGTTGAGGCCACCGCCTCGATGATTTTCTTTGCCGGTATTTACTACGGCGCCATGTACGGCGGCTCCACTACCTCCATTTTGCTCAACACCCCCGGCGAGACCGCCAGCATGGTGACGGCGATGGAAGGCAACAAAATGGCCAAAAGTGGACGCGCCGGGGCCGCGCTGGCGACCTCGGCCATTGGCTCCTTTGTAGCAGGCACGATTGCCACAGTGCTGGTCACGCTGTTTGCGCCGGTGGTGGCGGAGTTTGCCGTCAAGCTGGGGCCACCTGAATATTTCATGCTGATGCTTCTGGCGTTCACCACGGTCAGCGCGGTGCTGGGGCAAAGCACGGTGCGTGGCCTCACCGCCTTGTTTTTGGGCTTGGCCGCCGGTTTGGTGGGCATGGACCAGATTACGGGCCAAGCGCGCTACACAGGTGGTGTGCCGGAGTTGCTCGATGGCATTGAAATTGTGCTGGTGGCGGTGGGCCTGTTTGCCGTGGCCGAGGCGCTGCATGCGGTGCTGTTTGAGGGCAAGGTTAAAGAGTCTGAAAACCGCATGAGCCGCGTCACCATGACGCGTTCTGACTGGCGTCGCTCCATCCCCGCCTGGTTGCGCGGTACCGCGATTGGGGTGCCGTTTGGTTGCATACCCGCCGGGGGCACCGAGATACCGACATTTCTCAGTTATGCCGCTGAGAAAAAGCTGGCCAAGGGCAGCCATCAATCCGAGTTTGGCAACCAAGGGGCGATTGAAGGCGTGGCCGGACCCGAGGCCGCCAACAACGCCACGGTGACAGCCGCCTTGATTCCCTTGCTCACACTGGGTATTCCTACCTCCAACACCACGGCCATTTTGCTTGGTGCCTTTCAAAACTACGGCATTCAACCGGGTCCTCAGTTGTTCACCAGTTCATCCACGCTGGTGTGGGCCTTGATTGCCTCTTTGTACATTGGCAATGTGATGCTGCTGGTGTTGAATTTGCCCTTGATCGGCTTGTGGGTCAAATTGCTCAAAGTGCCCAAGCCCCAGTTGTATGCCGGCATCCTGATTTTTGCCACGGTGGGGGCCTACGGTATGCGCCAGAGCGCCTTTGATTTATTCTTGCTCTACGCCATCGGCGTGCTGGGATTGGTGATGCGCCGCTTCAACTTTCCCACCGCTCCCGTGCTGGTGGGCATGATTTTGGGCCCCTTGGCCGAGGCGCAATTGCGCAACGCCATGTCGATTGGTGAAGGCAGTGCGATGGTGTTTTTGCAGCGCCCGATGTCCTTGACGCTGCTCATCATCGTGGTGGCTATTTTGGTGGTGCCGCGCTTGCTGGCGAAGCGTGCAAGTAGCCCAGGCAATAGCCTTGCATAAATGCCAGAAGCTCAGGCGCGGCGCCTAATTGCGTGAGCAAATGCAGTGCTTGCGCCATGTCACGCTGGGCCCCAAGTCGCGCTTGGAGTTGCAAGGCCAGTTGGTGCTCGGCGAGTCCAAGCTTTTTGGGTAACAGGGGGCGCAGCGACTCGACGTTGTAGCGTAATCGTTTGGCTAGGAGACGGATCTGATGGGCATTGTCGGCTTCGTCTAATTGGCAGATGTGTTGCAACTGCTGGTGCAGACGCCCGGTGCGTCGCTTGGCAAAACTTGCCAAGGACTCTGTCAGGTGCATCGCTGCCTTGTCTGTTTGGGGAGACCCCGAAAAATTTTCCAGCCACTGCGTCATCAGCAGCAAACAAGTCCCCACCGCAGGCGCTTGGAGAGCCGCTCTCAGGTCTGCCAGTTCCATTTGGGCGGCGTGTTCCAGTGCCTGTGACATGGTCCTCAAGTGCTTTGCACGACGGCCATTGCCCGCAATATACAAATCAGCTAGGGCTGGCAGGGTGTCAAACCGGGCGACGTTGATGTTGCGCAGTTCACCCAGATGCAGCAATACATCTTGCAAGTCTTTCAGGGACGGTCGGGTTTGGGGAATCAAAGCCGGTTTAAAAAGCCGCATCGACGATTTAAAGCGACGCCACCCGATGCGGGCCTGATGCACCGCCTCGGGCTCGTTGGTGTTCAATAAACGGTAAAGGTTGCCCGTGAACTGGCCGAACATTTCGCGCAGCACTTTTTGTGCTGCCGCGTTGATGTTCATATCAGCGTTCAGCAAAGGGGGGCGCGCAAAGGTGGCTTGCACGGGGTCGTCTTGCGCCAGCGCGTAGCCGCGCTCAGATTTACTGGCGTTCAGGGGCAACACGGCCAGGGATTGGCTCAGCGTATGGGCGATGCCAAAGAGCGCGTCCGGTTGGCCGGCCAATAGCTCCAGCTCCAGTTCGCAAAGGGGGGCGCTTTTAGTGCCCAGCACGATGTCGCCCAAGTCAAGCGAGATCTCCAGTTGCGTACCGTCGCGGCGACGGACCACCCAACTGACCCGTTTGAATCTGGTGGTGAAACAGGGGCTGAGTGACCTAAATACATCCCCGCTAGGGTCAAATTCAGTCCAAGGTGTGTCTTGCAGAGCTTGCAAAGACAACTGAGGACCTGGAACGGGCACTTCCCACTCGCCGCGCTGACTTAGGGCGGAGTCACTTTGGCCGCCCATCTTGAGGGTTTGTAGCCAATGCCCCTCCTGATGACCGTCACTGTCCACGCGGCGCAGGCGCAGGGCAATGCGTGCTTGGCGTAAGCGTTGCGCCGGGCTGTCGAAATAAATATTGTGCAAATTCAAATGCACGGCGGCCCGTTTGGCCAAGGTGCTGGTTTTGGCCAAGCACTCAAACAGACGACTGGTATCTGAGTTGGGCAAGGCCAGTTTGAGTTCGGTTTCTTTGAAACGGGCGGCGGGTTTATTGTGTTTCACAGGGTGTCGTTTTCGGGGTGTTGGGTAGCGAGGAGCCGGGTGCGCCAGTGGCTCACTTGTAACGCAACCCACGGCCCATCGTCCAGCGTTAGATCATGACCGGCGCTGGGGTGCAAACGCAAGGGGCAGGCCCAACGTTGCGCTAAAGTTTGGCTACACGCGACCGCTACCAAGCGATCTTGCAGACTGGCCAGGACCAAGGTGGGCGCGGTCGGTGCTTGCGGACTGGCCGAGAAACGCGCGGCAGCCATCAGTTGGCGCAGCAGGTTGGCGCTTGCTACTGGGTGCGATTGTCTCAGGGCTAGCCAGTCAGGGAGCACGTTGGCAATGGATCGGTTGCTGGTGATCTCCAAAATCGTGCGCTCCCAGGTTTCGGGGGTGGCTCTGCTCAGCAGCAGTTTTAAAAGACGCAAATAGTTCTGTGGGCGCAGCCTTTGGTAAAAGGGGCTGAAAGGGCGCATGCTGGTATTGATAAGCACCTGGGCCGCAATCTCCTGCGGATAAGCCTGCGACCAAGCCACAGACACCATACCGCCCAACGACATGGCCAGCACCTGATAAGGCGGCTTGATGTCTTGCAAGGTCAACTCGGCCCTGCAATGGGTCACCATGTCTTGAATGCTCAAAGGGCTTCGTTGCTGGTTCAATTGACCGTTTCCCGGCAGGTCCAGGGTGATCACGTTGCTGTCAGGCAGCGCTTGCTGAAACGCTGCCAGAAAGCTGCCCCAATGGCGGCTCTCACGTGCCAGACCACGCAAAAATACCCAGGTGTTGTGCTTGTTCATGAGGTCTCAGTACCAGTCTTGCAAGGCTTGGGCATGGTGGGCCGCGCGCTGGTCGGGGTGGGGCAGCCACAAGGCGTGACCACAGGCTGCTCGCGATAAAAAATCGAGAAACAACAGGTGTTGACGCAACACGCGTTGCTGTCGGTGTTCAATCAAGGGGTTAAAAATACCCAGGCGTGAGAACAACTGGCGCGGGTTTTTTTTGATCCACAACCAAGACCCCATCTCCAGCGTCAGCGGTAAAAAGAGCCGGTCTGGCTGCGCGCAGGCTTGCAAATACAGGTGATCCCAAAGGTCGCCATGCGCGAGATATTGCAAACTTTGCGGCTCAATGATGTAACGATGGTGGCTGTGCGCCTGGATAAAAATATTTTTGAGAGCATGCATTTCGGCCAAGTGCGCGATGGGCGCGCGCTTATGCGCAAAAGGAAACCAGATGCGGTCGCTGGTGCCAAAGCCAGAGTGGCAATCCACACTCAGGCTGAATTTTCGGCTGAGCAGTTCAGCGTTCACGACCTCGCAAACCGCCTGGTTTTCCATTTCCATTGGCGTGTTCTTGGGGCCTCGGTACCAGGGCAGGCCCGCGCTCAAGCGTTGCCCACCGACCAAAAATGGAACGGGGTCTTGCGACTCAATCGGGGCGTTGCGCATCAGGTCGACCCCATTGGGGTTGGCGCGGGTGCCCAGCGCCATGCCGCCGGGGTTGACGAGGGGCATGAAGACCAGACGCACGGATTCGAGTTGTTTGTGCAGCGTGCTGTCCCACTGCAGTCGCATCACCAGGCTGTTCAAGTAGGCAATGACGACACTCGCCCCGATGCGTTCCAGCCCATGGATGCCACCAAAATAGCCTACTGCCGGAACGTCCAGCGAAGGGTTGCCCAGTGTGATGACATGAACCGGGTAGTCTTGCCCATTAGGTAGTTTGATTTCACAGACCGTGCGAGCGTTGAGTCGATCGGCACCCAACTCAATGATGCGCTCCAATGCAAATAGTTCAGGGAGCTGGTGTTGGGAGGCAAATGACATGACGGGCAAGCATAGGGTTCAATCGCACACCACGCAAGCGCTCAGCAGGCCGAACGTGGTAATTTTGCTTTGACACCGGCGTGTCACAAACCGGCGGTAAATTAATGGCCAATTTGATTGATAACGATGAGCAAAAGCAACTCAATGCGTAAATTTCCATTTTTTCGCGCCGTAGCCATTCCCGTTTGTATCCTCTGGGGTTTGCTTGAATTTGTGGCCTTGCAGCGCTCACGCCGGCAGAGTCGAACGTCGAATTAAGCGCGCAGATTTAACGGGGTGTGAAACCAGCGCGTCTCGTTTCGCGCAGCATGAAGAGGTAAAGCCCTTCAACTTTTTCGCGCGCCCAAGGCGTTTTGCGTAAAAACTTCAGGCTGGACGCCACGCTGGGTTCACTTTGAAAGCAGCGCACGGGAATACGCTCGCCCAAACTTTCCCAGCCGTAATGCTCCGCCAGCGCTGTCACGATCGCCTCGAGTGTCAGGCCGTGAAGCGGGTTGCGCACTTGCGCTGGGGGCGGGGTAGGGGGCGAAGTGGAGTCATTCATTCGCTTATTTTATGGCCTCCCCCATTTGCAAATTTTCAGGCTCGGTGCCATGTCCCCATGGCTGATTTCCAAGCCGCTTTTTTATCAGAAATGTGGTTTTAGGTCAGCCTCTAGCGCCACTGACGATGGCCCCGGTGGCCGTTTCCATAACCCAGATCAATTTCGATGCCAATGGGGGAAAAGTAGGGGCGGTTGTAATAGCCGTCGTAGCCTTGCGGGACCACCATCACTGTGGTCGGTTGAACATAGACGGGTTGCTGGTAAATGGCGGTCACAGGCGGTGGGCTGGGGGCTTGGCTCGCAGCAATAGGAGAAATTTGGAGCTGAATGGTCTGACCGGGGTCGTTGGGCATTTGCACCGAATACTGTTTGCCTGAAAACTCGTAAACCACGTTGTAGGCCACCGTGCGGTTTTCATAATAATTTTGCAAACTGCAGCGCTGCACATTTTGCAGTTGGCTTTGGGGTGCGCCTTCAATTTGATCACCCACAATGGCGCCGCCCATCAGTCCGATCATCGTGGCGGCCGCTTTGCCACTGCCACCCCCGATGGCATTGCCCATGGCACCGCCGGCAATGGCACCAATCAAGGCACCCGCGCCTGATTTTTGCTGTTGCACGGCCACCGTCTCTGTGGTGCACACCTGCCGAGGCACGCCGATTTGTTGAATGACGGGCGTGGAGGAAATAACCCGGCCGACTTCCTGCGCCCCAACCAAGGCGCTACCCAGCAAAGCGGGGATTAAAAGGAGCACTTTCTTCATGATTTTTACTTTCTTCATATTTGCAGTTCAACAATGATGGCATTTTGAGTCTGCCATTCGGTTGAAGTTCAGTGAAGTGTTGGTAAAGTTTAAAGAGGTCTGCACGTTAATATCTCCGCATGGACATGATTGACCCCCTTCCGCGTGACGCCCAGAGCATTCTTGAACTGGCAGCACGCTCCATGTTTGACCTTTTTGCCAATGCCAGCGAGGGCATGCTGCTGGTGGACCGTCAAGCCCGCGTGGTCTGGATCAATGACCAATACAAGCGGTATTTGCCCGCTTTGGGCTTTGAACGTGTAGAAGATTTTGTCGGGCACCCGGTGGACAGCGTGGTGCAAAACACCCAAATGCACAAGGTGCTGGAGACAGGCAAACCGATCTTGATCGATTTACTCACCAACCGGGCAGGCACCTTTGTGGTCACTCGAATTCCCTTGCGCGACAGCCAAGGTGAGGTCATTGGGGCCTTGGGCATTGTTCTGTTTGACCACGCCGAGACCAATTTGCAGCCTTTGGTAGGTAAGTTTTCCCTGCTGCAGCGCGACCTGGATGATGCCCGGCGTGAGTTGGCCAGTCAGCGTATCAGTCTGCGCCAAACCCAGCGCGGCGGGCAGGGCAGCGGTTTGCGGCAATCCCGCTACACCTTTGCCAGCTTTGTCGGGGCCAGTCCGGCGGCGGTGGAGGTCAAGCGCCAAGCCCGTCGGGCGGCCCAGTCGTCCAGTCCGGTTTTGTTGCTGGGTGAAACCGGGACCGGCAAGGAGCTGCTGGCCCACGCCATTCATGCGGCTTCAAATCGGGCCGATCAGGCTTTTGTCAGCATCAATATTGCCGCCGTGCCAGACACCCTGCTTGAGGCTGAATTTTTTGGTGTGGCACCGGGTGCTTTCACGGGCGCAGACCCGAAAGGGCGGGAGGGTAAATTCAGATTGGCCCATGGCGGGACGCTTTTTCTTGATGAAATCGGCGATATGCCCCTGAGCTTGCAGGCCAAACTGCTGCGCGCCCTGCAAGAAGGCGAGATTGAGCCGCTGGGATCGAACCAGTTGTTGCCCTTTGATGCCCGTGTGATTGCCGCCACCTCGCGTGACCTGGGTCAGTTGGTGAGGGAAGGAAATTTCCGGGAAGACTTGTTTTACCGTTTAAACGTGCTGCCCATTCGGGTGCCGCCGCTGCGTGAGCGTCGGGAGGACATTCCTGCGCTGGTCGAGGTGCTCGGAGACGACATGGCGATGCGCAGCGGCGGGCAACCCCCCGAGCTCAGCCCCGAAGCGTTTGCCTTGTTGTCCGCACAAAGCTGGCGCGGCAACATCCGTGAACTGCGAAACGTCTTGGAGCAAGCCACGATGCGCAGCGACTCGCATCAGCTATTGCCCGCGCACCTGGAAACGGTGTTGCGGGAGTCTGGCTTAGCGCCTTGGGTGCCTGTGCTGCCGGGCACAGCGATGACGACCTTGTCGGCGTTAACGGCACCCAACGCGGCAGATCTGGTTCGTCCCTTGTCCGAGCAGGTGGCGGAACTTGAAGGCCGAGCCATTGCGGCTGCCATGCAAGTTGCTAAAGGCAACAAGGTGGCCGCAGCCAAAATGCTGGGTATTTCGCGTGCAACCTTGTACGCGCGCTTGGTTTGATGTGTATTTATTTAATACACAATGTCTTGTTTTTAGTCATTAAAAATGACTGGAAATAATACACATCGGTTTGATTATGATAATTTTCTAATTAAATCAATAGCTTGCGAATTGGCATGCTTGCTGCGTTGTCCCATTCACCAAATTCAATAACAGGAGTCATCCATGTACCGTCGTACCTTGTTTTCACGTACCGCCATTGGCTTTGCCGTTCTGGCCAGCACCTTGTCCGCAGGTTTTGCGCTTGCCCAAAGCAAAGAAATCAAAATTGCCCACATTTACAGCAAGACCGGCCCCTTGGAGGCCTACGGCAAGCAAACCGCCACCGGTTTTATGATGGGGCTGGACTACGCCACCGGTGGCACCATGTTAGTGGCTGGCAAAAAATTGGTCGTGATTGAAAAAGACGACCAAGGCAAGCCCGATCTCGGTAAGAGCTTGCTGGCCGCCGCCTATGGCGACGACAAAGTGGACCTGGCTGTGGGCCCCACCGCCTCACCCGTCGCGCTGGCCATGTTGCCCGTGGCTGAAGAATACAAAAAGATTTTGATGGTTGAGCCGGCTGTAGCCGACTCCATCACGGGCGAGAAGTGGAATAAATACATCTTCCGCACCGGGCGCAACAGCTCCCAAGACGCCATCTCCAACGCCGTTGCGATGGACAAGGCGGGCATCACCATCGCCACCCTGGCGCAAGATTCTGCGTTTGGCCGCGACGGCGTAAAGGCATTTAAAGAGTCGATCAAAAAAGCCAAGCTGGTGCATGAGGAGTTCTTGCCACCCGCCACCACCGACTTCACGGCCGGTGCCCAACGCCTGATCGACAAGCTCAAAGACCAACCCGGTCGCAAAGTCATTTTCATCATCTGGGCCGGCGGTAACCCGTTCAAGATTGCCGATATGGACTTGAAGCGCTATGGCATTGAGATTGCCACCGGCGGTAATATTTTGCCCGCCATGGTCGCCTACAAACAGTTCCCCGGCATGGAAGGCGCTGCGTATTATTACTTTGGCATGCCTAAAAACCCGATCAACGATGCGATGGTGGCCCAGCACTACCAGCAGTTCAAAACACCACCTGACTTCTTTACAGCCGGTGGATTTTCAGCGGCGATGGCGGTGGTCACGGCACTCAAAAAATCCAATGGCGACGCCAGCGCCAACACGCTGATCAAAACCATGGAAGGCATGAGTTTTGATACACCCAAGGGCAAGATGACCTTCCGCAAGGAAGACCACCAGGCCATGCAAAGCATGTT
>Ga0114974_10001704_pt1 | contig 17286 bp, 19 predicted proteins | sample S_130206_EF_Meta_FD_87318 | JGI IMG/M metagenome (GOLD analysis project Ga0114974, IMG submission 87318) | Freshwater microbial communities from Lake Simoncouche, Canada to study carbon cycling - S_130206_EF_MetaG | ecosystem: Environmental > Aquatic > Freshwater > Lake | place: Lake... | reverse complement strand
TTAAATGTTCAGTGGAATAGTATTAGTACTATAGTTATTGCATTAATAGGATTGAATGTATTCAATGAAAAAATATCAACTATAAATCTGGTAGGAATGCTACTTTCGATTATAGGAATTATTTTAATAAAGTTGTAACTTTTATGTTTTTTTTACTTACTACGTAAGCATCATCATATCTGACACTCTCCACATCTCGTGTGTTCCATCGGGCATTGTTCTGCACAAGATGAACGGAATACAACGCTTTTCTAGTTCCAGTTTTGCAATTTCAAGAACATCTGTCATATGCGGGGGAACTGCGACAAAAGGTCTTGCTCCCTGGCTTAGCATATTCGCTCTCTTTCCCAAAATGTGGGTTTTCTCGTACTGTGACAGAAAGGGCTGAGACTTGTGATTTCCATCAGTTCCTTGACTTGGAAATGTAGAGAGTTGTAACTTGGGAATAATGGTTTCAGAATAATGAATTGTACATTCGGGGTGATGTTTTCGTAGAGAATCTAGAGGATCTTCTGCCTTCTGCTCTGGTATAATTTCATCTATAAGACCGCCATCGTCTAGAGCATAATCGTCTGCCTGAAAATCATCATCATCGTCTGCCATTCTGGTAAGGACTTCTATGAAAAAGCTTTGAGCCTTTCAACTTTTAATGGCGATAGCGAGGCAAGGCCAGTTAAGCCCAGGTAAAAGTTGATCAAAAATCGATGGCTTAAGTCTAGTCCAAATATATACACAGATGGATACATCAACTGAAGTTATTACGGATGCGACGGGAAATGTGATTGAAGATGCTACCTTGAAGGAGTATCTGACCTTCGAAGAGATGGATTTGCAAGAGAATCTTCTTCGGGGTGTCTTCGGCCACGGCTTTGAGAAGCCCAGCCCGATTCAAGCAAAGGCTGTTATGCCAATGAAGGAAAAGAGGGATCTTCTTGCACAGGCTCAATCTGGCACGGGAAAGACGGGTGCCTTTGTTATAGGTGCTCTTACACAGTTGGATCCTGCTCTTAAGAAGCCACAGATCCTCATTCTTGTTCACGTACACGAACTTGCAACACAAATTGCAAAGGTGGCTCGTGCAATTGGATATTCTCTGAAGCTACAGGTTCTATGTGCAGTAGGAGGAAATCCAGTTCGAGAGGATATTAAGGAGATTGAGGCCGGTGCACAACTTATTGTTGGTACGCCAGGTCGTATATATGATTTGATGAACCGTAATGTACTCGTTAGAAATGATATTCGGGTTCTTATTATGGACGAGGCTGATCAGATGTTAGAGGATCTGTTTTATAAGCAGGTGATGTGTATCCTCGAGAAGGGGTTTCCTGCACAGACCCAGGTTGCCTTGTTTTCTGCTACAATGCCAGAGTCTGTCGTGGCAGTTGCAAATAAGATTCTGCAAAATCCGGTGCGTATCCTCATTCCACCTGCGGCTGTACGCCTTGATGGTATCCAGCAATTCTATGTTCCTCTTACCCATGAAGATCATAAGTTTGAATGCATTTGCGATTTGTATAAGAATTTGAATATTAGTCAGGCGGTTATATTTTGCAATACCAGACAGAAGGCAGAGAAGTTGGCAAGTAAGATGAGTGACCAGGGATATCCTATTACATGCATTCACGGTGAACTTGACAAGACTGAGAGAGCACAGAGAATGAAGGATTTCTTGGGAGGCGATTGCAGGGTTATGATTAGTACTGATATGTTGTCTAGGGGTATTGATGTGCAACAGGTGAGCCTCGTTATTAATTACGAGTTGCCGGTTGTTGTGGACAGTTACATTCACCGAATTGGAAGGGCAGGGCGATTTGGTCGTAAGGGTACTACAATTAATCTGATCATTCCTGGGGAGGAGTCGATGATGGCGGATATCTCTAAGAAGTATAGCATGACACAGAGTCTCCTTCCTGCGGATTTGAATTCCTTGAGTCTGTAAATGAGTATGTAACAGTAGAAGTAAATTATTTTTTTTGATAGATTTTATAGGTTTGATATATGTACTATATAGATATCAAACATATTAACATAATACTATATGTATTACACATTCGTTGGATTTGTTACATTTGCATTTGGAGAAACAGTTCTAACATCCATTCTGCAAGTAGGGCAGTGTACATTTGTTTGAAACCATGTATCTATACACATACGGTGATATATGTGCTGGCACGTATTCAATCTCCTACACATATCTTCAGAAACAATATTATCTTGGCAAATTGCACAAGACGAATTTTCTCCTGTGACAATACTTGTATTTCTAGCTAATACTTCATCTGAAGGGCGTACAATAATAGGATCGAGAAATGTCCTAGCCTGTGGGATATTAAAATAAGAAATATCTGCCATAGGAGAACGAGATAAATCTAATAATCCAGCCAAAACAGTTGTTAAATCGACATTTACTTCACGCCTTGGTGTTACTGGAGTTGCAGGTTGAGTTTGTTGACTTTGTTGAAAACCGGCCAATCTAGCACCAAACGCGGGAAGATTAAATCTAGATCCCATTTGACTTCGAATGTAATGAAAGACTTGAACAGTTGTTTGAAATCTTCCACTGTCGTATAGGAATGCAGGGAAATAATTGTGTAAATCATCCAGTAGGCCTACATTATATACATAATCGTAATTAGTAGTTGGATTTGTATTTCCATTTCTATTTCCATTTCCATTTACATTCGCCATTTCTACTAATCATTCCTGGTAAAACCTCTTTATACGTTTGTATGTTTGTGTGTTTGTGGAAAAAAAGTGAAAGTTGGGAAACACGATATACCAGTCCCATAATGTCCGAGCCTGTTACTGCATCTGTTTCTCCAGCTGCAAAGGAAGAGCCGCGTATGCAAGAGGACTCAAAGCAAGGAGTCTGCGGACTTACAAATATAGGAAATACCTGTTACGGAAATGCAGTGTTGCAAGCACTTCGTCACCATGTTGATTTAACTATATTCTTTATTCAAGATAAACATACAGGTATTCTACAAAAGCAAGCATCCAAAGAGATGATCGAATCCTATGTAAATATGCTAAAACTCATGTGGACATCTAACGGTGGAACAGAGAAGACACGCCCATTTTGGAAAGATATGGTGAATCTCGCAGTAAAAAAGTCGTTCAATCAATTTCAGTATCCACACCCACACGATGCACACGAATTCCTAGGATTTCTTCTTGATCAATTTCACGAGGGTCTTTCCCAGCCAGTAAATATGCATCTTCGCTCAACATCGAAGGATTCTGATGTGAGTTCCGCTCTTTCATTCTGGAAGAGAAGTTTTGAGAAGTCGTATTCTCCTCTTGTAGAGTTGGCATTCAGTTTGCGTAGAAAGTGTACGCAGTGCGATAATTGTAAGAAGGAGTCGATTACATGGGAAACGTTTAACATGTTAGATGTAAGCGTCCCTGAAAATAGGAATGAAACACCAAATCTCATCGATCTCATTATTTCCGATGGAAAGGGCGATGAGATTGATGATTATCATTGCCTAGATTGTTCTCCTAAGAAAACGAAGGCGACTATTACACGCTCGAATTGGCGTCTTGGAAGTTGGTTAATTGTTGCGCTGAAGAGATTCGATAATAGGCAGAAGCGTGTAAATACTGTAATTAATATTCCCCTTGAAACTACATTTACATCTACATTTCATTCAACCAGTCCTGAACCTAGTTTCCGCGATACATATGAACTATTTGCTACAGTGAATCATCATGGTGTAGCAGGTGGTGGACATTATACTGCACAAGCGAAGCATCCTGTTACAGGAAAGTGGAATCTATTTGATGATGAGCGAGCGATGGCTATTGCTGCTCCCATTATCGATCATAGTTCTTATGTGGCTATGTATAGAAAAAAGTCCGATTAGAACTACAAGTCATTTATTTCAGTCGCTCTAAGATTTATATTAAGTCTGCGGAATGCGGAAGAAAGAGACACCAAAGCATGAACTCTCCACCCTTATTATAGAATGTCTTCTGTCACTCGTTCATATGCACAGAGAAACAACAACATAACTCAGATTATTCCAGAGTTTTTACGTAATAGTGAGGCTGGAGGACCCGTGGATATTTCGGATGCTCGCATCTATAGTCTAACTCTTCCAAATGTCGCGATAACAGGAGGCGTCTTTTACGTTGATTTGGCTGGAAACGATCTTACCGGTAATCCAATCGACGGTGCAGGTCGCATTACCCCGGGTATTGGTGCTAACAGTGCGAGTATAGTTTTATTTGTCGTGAACCAACCTACGAATCCCATGTATTATCCTGGGTTAGAATACACCATTTTTTTCCGGAATTTACCGATCAACATCACAGGAGCTGGTCCTTTGCCCCTGTTTACAATTGGAATGTTGTCGGATATGCCCCAGTTTAACGATCCTCCTAATGTAATTCCATATATCTTATCCCCTCTCATCCCATATGTACTAACAGCAGCCACAAATTCCCAGAGTATAACATACAAATCCGATGGAGAAGATTTCAACGTCACGGGATCCGGCCCTGCTGGGTGGCTTGGCATAGGCGCCTTTATTTATTTATTGGGTTTAGTACTGTAGAGATCGCGCTGCCTATATTCCTAATTTTACATTCTAACCTGATGGCTAGTTTAGAATGTAAAGTACCTTAGTCTATTATAAATGATTAGTTTCAGTGCCTCTAAGTTTTACATGTGATGGTTGTTCATGCTTTGGTGTCTCCTTAATATATTTTACGGTGCATTGCGAATCCCACTTACAGTCAATATGTGGTTTAAACATAGTTTCTGCTGCATCGACAAGGATAATCGTAGGTTTTTTTGTTAGTCTATGGCGGAGAATATACTGCAGAGAAGCATGTATGGTTAAATAGGTATTTTCATCATTTCTGCCATAAATATTCGATACATCTATTTTTGAAAATACCTTCTTTTTATAAGGAAGAAAACCTATTGTAACTGCCTCTGTAAATTCCTCGTACCATGTATAAATAAGGGCGCTTTGTTGAGGAGCCATAATAAACCAACTTTCAATATATGTTTCATTTACAGATTTGAGTGTATGTGTTGATAAATAAAAGCCAGTTAATTCTGACTCCTTATATATTGATTCTTCGTATAATCTTTCTATCTCGCTACTCGAATTTACTATAATTGTTGAATCCATCCAACATCCACCGTAGTTTTTTAATAAATATAAGCGTATCCAATCTGATTTAGCCTGATGACTGAGTTCATCATACTTAGATGGAAATGTATTTTGTGGAATATAATCATATACAGTTACTTCATTTAACCGACGATGATTCCATCCAGTTAGAACTTCCTCGCGTTCATCTAAGATTCGTTTAATTTTAGAAGGAATATTAGGATCATTCCAATACGACCAGATGATTCTCGGGAGAGTGTATTGCGAATTTGAAAATCCTTCTTTGGGGTTTATGTGTTTTATGTGTTTTATGTATTGTATGTAATAGGATATACATAGAATTACTGCAATAAAGACAATAAATGTAGTGATCATATATGGCCAATACACCTTTGCCTTTGGCATACTAATATGTGGATATAAATGGTTCGACCTTTCCACTTGACGTATATACAGTAAAAATACGACCGACCATACCATTATCTCCGCATTCCCTAAAATGTACATGTGGTTCTAAACGCCCCATCCAAGGAACGCTATATGGCTGTGGATTTCTAACAAGAAGAGTGGCGACTCCAGTAGAATCTGCCTTTACAACACCTACATTCTGGAATTTAAGATATGCTTTTCTCCAATCATTTACCTTTTTCATTCCTTCCGTGCTTGGTTCTGCTGCCCAGTAAATAACTTTTGCACCAGGATGAACTTTCACTTGTACTTGAGTATCTGCTCCTTCAGGAATTTGTTCCGGAATTGCGGAGCAAGGAAAGACTGTTTCGCCGAGAAAGGGAAGGTATGTATCGCGGTGAAACATAACTGCAATTGCTGAAACACCAACAATGCAATAGATTATACGCGCCATAATTGATCTGGCACCGAATAGACGACTGACTGTATTTATTCCAAGAACTCCTATACCTAGCCAATTAAGTGCACCTAGAATAAGAATAATTGTTGCAATTCTGTGTGCAACTCTATGTGCATTTTGAAATAACATTCTTCTAGTGTATGAAAAGAGTATTTATCTATGTCTACACTTATCTCTGAGGTTAGCAGTTGTTAAATTTTGGCAAAAGTACGTATCTTTTGTACATGATCCGCCCATTTTTTCAAATATATTCATACTATCTCCGCAAAGTTGAGGAATAAACCCAGGATCACATGAACAATCTTTAGCAAACTGCACTGAAAAAGCTTCAACTCCTTTCGTAGCTGCATTTGCATTTGCATTTGAAGTAACATGCATAGTATTAAGTGCCGCTACAATTATTGTAAGGAAAGCAATAATAAAAGAAAGTAATAAGATATTTTTACTCATACCCGCCATTCTATTCTCTGATTAGAATGTCAAAATGTCAAATGAATAAATACCGCCCCGGTGGAAGATGTGGTGGAGACAGCACTACAAAAACAGAAAATCCTGAATTCAATTCTTCCCTTGCATCTCTTTTACAAAAAAGGGAAGAACAAAATGCATTTTTTGGACAGGGTTCTACTATGCAGATTGGGCAGCAAGGGAAGCAAGAGAAGCAAGAGAAGCAAGAGAAGCAAGAGAAGCAAGAGAAGCAAGAGCAGAAAGGAAAAGAAACAACCATCACACTAAGGCAAAAAAAAGATCTGCCAGATACTAAACGCTCTGAACTTATAGATATGGTTTTAGATGGTGACTATGAAGAATAATTACGTATACATACCAAAGGGTGTCTTTGCACCAAGATCCTTCTTCTTTAGAAACAAGTCAACGTGCTCCTTCTTAAGAACAAACGGGAGAGAAAACCCAGCAATATGAAAGGGCAACTCTTTCACATTGAACATGCGAAGCATGTTAATTCTCTGTACAATCTGCTCAATGCACCTCTTCAACTCTCTCACACCAGGCTCCTCACTTGCATAATTCTCGAGAATATGCTGTATAATTGGAGGTGGAATTGACACCTTCTCACTCAAATTCACCTCGCGTAGTGCAGCCGGTAGCAAATACTTCTCAGCAATGACAACCTTATCCTTTTGCTGATACCCTGCCAATGTTACAACAACCATACGATCAAGAAGAACCCTATCAATCTTTCCAATGTCATTTCCACTGAACACAAGCATTGCGCGGCTCATATCAAGAGGAATACCTGTCAAATACTTATCCTCGAACTCCATATTTTGCACAGGGTCAGTCAAATGTACCAGGAGATTCTGAATCTCCTCGCCCTTTGGTGTTGCGCTTACCTTATCCAACTCATCAAACATGAGAATCATAGACATCGACTTTGCCTGTGCCAGACAGTTTGCGATCTTTCCGCAATGACTTCCCTCGTATACAAATTGATGGCCAGTATACGTACTAGAATCACTATCTCCACCAAGACTGATAAACTGAAATGGCCACTCGAGGGCTTTGGCAATACCATTCTTAATCAAACTCGTCTTACCAATTCCGGGAGGACCAACGAGCAAGAGGGAAAGGCCGCTTGATGTAGGATTTGCAATCTTACTGGCGATAAACTGCATAATCTGCAACTTTGCCTCGTCTTGGCCATAAATTGCATCCTCCAAATAAGAACGTGCCTTATTCATGAAAGGTGCACACTCACCGTCCAATTTCACAGGCATATCCTTATACATACCGAGTGGCATACTCACAAGCTTCTCCATCCACGATCTTAGCTTGTAATACTCGCCGGTCGCAGGATCCATTTGATTCATTGCATTGTATCGTGCCATAACCATTGCCATCATCTCTGGCTTGAGATTCATTTGAAGGAGGCGAAACATGAGTGGTTGCTCCTTCTTTACATACTCAGAACGCTTCTCAAGAGCCGTGAGAAGGACAGTTTGCTTCTCGGACGACAACTCCTTGAACTGGTCGATTTGATCATCGATTGTATCAATCTCGGTGGGTGCTGTTACAAGTTTAACGAATTGTTGTACGGACGCAGTCTCCTTCTTCATCTTATGGCGACGAGGAACTAGGCGATTATCAGGTTCGGCTGCATTTCCGATTGAAATAGAGAAGCCATATGGACCGTTATCTTCTACATCTACATCCTCATCTTCATCCTCATCCTCATCCTCGTCGTCCTCCTCATCCTCCTCATCCTCCTCATCCTCCTCATCAAGTTCATCATCGGTATCTTCAGAGCCTAATGTCTCGTCATCATCTTCCTCTTCCTCGATAACCTTCTTTCTCTTTACAGGTACATAGGTAGAATCACTTGTAGATGTATCACTACGCCTTGTCTGGCGCGATTGAATCTTCTTAATACGACGGCCGGCTTTCATGGCAGCCTTACGAGGCTTTCTTCCTGCAAGTTGCTTCTTTAGCCTTGACGGGAGTTTACCGTGCTTCTTAAGAGCCTTTTTCTCAGAAGGTGTCATACTATCGTCAGAGTCAGATTCGTCTGAAGACTCATAATCATAATCAATGAGATCGGGCACGTTACCGCGGTCATCCAGGTCACTTTCATCCTTTGGCCCACCGCGCTTCTTTCCCTTTTGGCCGGAAGCATTTTTCATTCTAGGACTCAGTGGCATTTCAAATTAGACAAATTGATAGCGGGGTAAAAAAATCAATTTTTTATATAATATATGTACTTATAGTACTTATATCATATATTTTCCACCAATATACTATTTAGCGTATGCCATCAATATACTATTTAGCGTCTGCTTCTGCTCTGGCTCTGACGTCTGTTTCTGCTCTGGCTCTGACGTCTGTTTCTGCTCTGTCTCTGGCGTCTGTTTCTGCTCTGTCTCTGGCGTCTGGTCTTTCCAACTCGGTCATCCAGAAGTCCACGAAGAGCTCCATTCGCGTGGTTTCCAGTAGCGTTGACCACAGATCGTGCTGTGCCAACAGTAGTATTAAATACTCTCTTAGTTCCATTGAATACGGCATCTCCCGCGTTACCGATGAGACCCAAGGTGTGGTCAACAGGGGACAACAAACGTCTTGCGAGGTGGAATCTCTTCTTTCCGTTCTTTCCGCGTGTAGATCTTGCCATTTCTATTCAGGCTATACAAATAAATCTCGCAGATCCATTAATCCAAATCGGGCTTTTGTACTTAATCCAGCCTTCTTTTCAGCCAAAAGGGGGGTAAGAAATTGTCCTAGCAATGTAAACAATTCAGACCGGACTTTTGAGAAGAACGCAGGTGATTTCTCTTTCAGATTTCGCGTAAGTCTTAGCAAACAGTCGGTAAACTCCTCCAAAGTCTTTATCTTACCGGAATCTTCTGAATGCAGAACCAGCCTTTTTCCAATCGTATCGATCATTTGGAATAAACGCTCTTTCGGGAGAGCATTCTGCCCTGCAAGTTCTGAAATAAAATGCCCGTAGCCCATACGATATTGCTTCTTTTTTACTTGCACGTCATACTCTGAATCTTTATGGTCTTCAACATCTTCAAAGATTTGCAGAAATCGTTTGTGGTATATATCCATTTCACCATACATTACCGGATACCTGTGTGCAATTTCAGCAATAAGTTTTGCGAACAATGCACAATACAATTCTTCAAGGGTAGCCTTTGTAAAGACTTTATCAACGAAATGTTTGATGAACGCGGTTTCCCCACTGTCCATGATTTGGTAAATGAAGTCTCTTGTATCATTGTAGGTGACTTGTGTAAAGGAATTCAGTTTATTTCCAATAATTGTATTTAGGATCTTTCCATCCAGGTCGGTAGAGGAACTTGATTTAAATTGACTTTGGTAGCGTACATGAGGTGCCTTGGGTGACTGTGTAGAAATATAGGCAGATTTATGATGTTGCTGCTGTTGCTGCTGTTGCTGTTGCTGTTGCTGCCCAGAACTTGCTCTCCACGAAGAACCTTTCGCGTCGGAGGCAAAAGTACGATGTCCAGATGAGGGGATTTCCATTTCTCTACGTATCAAATCTATCTCGGCTTTCAAACTGTCGGGGGGAACGGTAACAAGTTTCAACATAGTCAAAATAGAGTCGACTGTAACTTCTTCAGATGAAAGTACAGAGGTCATTATAAGTAAAGTAGACTGTTCTGTTTAGGTTTCATTTCAATCAAATTTATTTAGAGGATTCGTCGAGGAAATGCGTTATCTTATATTTCTTACATAGTTGCCATCTTTATAGAATGGATACCACACTTGTAAATATATTAAATGTAACAAATCCTTTTACGAAAGAACAAGTGTCGGAAGGTATTTTGACATGGCCTACCGATATACATGCATGTATGAAGAGAGAGAGTCTTTTTAAAGAATTAAAGGATGCAGTATCATCCGGACATGAAACGGAGGATGTATTAAAGGACATTGAACGTCTATCAACATCTCTTGAGCCATTTTTGCGTAAGTCTACGACAATTGAAGAGGAAGGTTATGCGCAAGTTATTTTTCAAGGTACGCCATGGTCTTCTATAAATTATATCCCTTTCGCTCTTGTTATTTTATCAGTTTATAAATCGTATATTGTACCTGCAATAAGTCTTATGTTACCATTATTATCTTGGATTCTTCCCTATATTCTTCTTCGAGTCATTTATAATATCCCAATTGCATTTGAAGATTATACACATCTTCTTTGGCGAATGTGGAATGGTCAACCAATTCCAACCACGCCTGAAGAATTAATGAATCCACCTCCTGTCCCAGAACAAGATGCAGCTACACGAATAAAACAACTTGTACAAAATGCGTGGACTATATTCACCTTGGGACAAACTTTATGGCAACCCATTCAACAATCCATGCATTTTATGAAACTCGATACTGAATGTGTAACACACGGAGATTCTGTAATTAAATTAAAAGATAATGCCACTTTTCTTCTTACTCACTGGGCTGATTGGTTACCGAACTGGCTGAAGGATTGGATACCTCTATGTCCTTCTGACAAACGACAGGCATTCGCATTTATTATTGATACTCCTTTCTGGATGCCCCATATTTTCCGTGCAATAGGGAGATTTGAAGTTCTGTATACCTTGGCTTTGCGCAATGATACTGTTCCAGTATCATTCGTTCAGTCAAAGAACCCATTATTAATGTTACGTGATTTTGGAGATCCTTGTATTGAGAAGAGTAAGCGTGTTCTTTCTTCATTATCTCTTGGTGGAAAGGCTCCTCAACATTCCATTGTTACTGGACCCAATCGCGGTGGAAAATCTAGTTGTATGAGAGGTGCCTTAGTTAATATTATTTTGGCACATTCTTTTGGAGCAGTTATTGCTGGAAAAGGCCAGATGTCGTATATTTCTTGGATTGCAGATGGAATGCGTCTTGATGATACTCCAGGAGCATTAAGTATGTTTGAACGAGAAGTGTCGTTTGCATCATCGGTGTTAAAGAAACGCGATGGGGCTGGGTTTGTTGTATACGATGAATTATTTCACAGTACAAATCCACCCGACGCAATACGAACGAGTGAATTATTCTGTAATTCTTTCTGGCAGAAGAAGAATTGTATTAGTATTATAAGTACACATGTATATTCTTTGGCGAAATCTGCGCCTGAAAAGGTAAAACGTCTATGCGTTGAGGCGCACAAGAAAGATAATGATTTAGTTCTTTCGTATAAACTCAAGCAGGGTATATGCGAACTAAGTAGCGTTGATTCACTATTGAAGCAATATTCTCTCTTGTAAATAGATGTCTAACAATATGAATGCAAGTAGCCAAGGAAGTGGAAATGGAGGAAATCCTTATGTAAATCCAGGTGGTTATGGAATTGGAAGTGGAATTAGTCAAGTAACTGGGTCTGCAGAAAATGGAAGTGGTTATTTAGAAAATCGTAATGTTAGTAATTTTAATGAGAATGAACGTATTGGTGAAGAAAATCATCAAGAAAATGATGAAGAAAATGATGAAAATGAAGAAAAAGATGATAATGGTCAAGTAACTGGAAATGAAGAAACTGAAAATAAACCGAATAAAGGTGGCAGGCGAAAGATTAAGGCAAAAGCAAAGACAAAGGCAAAAGCAAAGTCAAGCAGAAAGTCAAAGGCAAAGGCAAACAGAAAGTCAAAGGCAAAGGCAAACAGAAAGTCAAAGTCAAGCAGAAAGACAGGCAGAAATGCAAAGACAAGGCGTAGATAACGCGGTTACTTTCAGGTTTTGTTTCCTTACTTCCGAGCAGAATGGCGCTTTTAAATGATTCTGTAACAGTTGCTATACTTCTGGTCATGATTTTCGGCTCTACCTCCTTCTATCTGTACACCCGCCTTGTACAGAATGAAAAGAGAGTGGCACTCCTGGAGAACCTCCTTCTTTCTCTGAAAATGAGTACTGAGGCATCTTTCATGGGTGCAGATATGTTTAGTTCTGGTCCCGATACTGTGCAGCCTGTATCATCCCCTAGTCCTCTTAAGGAGGAGGATGTCGATACGATTGACGAAGAGAAGTACGCAGATATGTTGAAGGGCATTTCTACTGAAACATCTGAACCTGAAACCTCCGACGTACTTCCAAAGGAGAAGGTTGATTCCGAGAAAATGGATGTTAACTACGAGGCAATGACCTTGAAGGAACTTCAGAGTTTTGGAAGACAGAAGGGAGTTTCTGTGCATGGACTGAAGAAGAAGGAAATCATTGATTCCTTGAGGAAGAAGAAGGGATCTGTGGAATTAGAAGGCGCTGATCTTGGTGTCCAGGGATTTCTGGTGAACCTTGAGGAGTCTGTGACTGCATCTGCATCTGCATCTGCATCTGCATCTGCATCTGCAAACGCAGAAAAGTCCGCAGATATGTAAGTAGATATTACACAATAAATGAGATTACAGTAATGTACTCTCATTTATATATTTCTTTGAAATTAGAGTTATCCAGTAGATGGACGACGAGGGATATAGACTTCCACAATCACCCTGGTTTTTTTCAAAGCCAAGTAAACATGCAATAGAACAAACTGCGAGATCTGCAGCTGTTCCTAAACAATCAACAAATCCAACACAGGATTCAAGATATGCTGGATGGGCTGCACCTATGGATGATGGTCGCCTTGTAACAGATTATAGATCTAAATGTGAAGCGAATATTCCGACAGGATTACAATTTGCAACAAAGGCATTTTTACAAACAAATGCAGAAGAAATTATTCAGACTGCAAGAAGAAGACAAGTTGAACAAAATGGTGCTAGTCTCCCTTTTAATTCTGCAGTAAATATGCCTGCAAAGAAATATGTAAAATGTGATGAGATGCAATGTTATTATAAAGATGGATTTGAGCGTGGATTAGGGACAGAGCGCGTAGAATCTGTTCCTCCACTCTTTGGGACATTTTCTCCTATTTATGCAAGTATGGCTGCTCCTTCTCAGCCAATTTTAACGAGAAGTTATGAAGGTGGTAGAAATACTCCACGAGGAGTTTTCTAATGCGTATATAGAATGGAGGTAGTAGCAGGGATGGCAGGCTATGTTGTATTTCTGGGTTTATTTATCGCCGGGAAATTTGTTGCTGCGAAGATTCAGGAAAAATATAGCACATTCAGAGAGGCTAGAGATGCTGCTTTGCGTTTAGCTGAAGAGAACCCAGGTATGATGGTTACAGTTAAGGATTTAAACGATAAAGTATTGGAAGAATTCAAAGGTAAGGCTTTTCAAGATCGTCGTAATATGTACAATAACATTAAGGCCAAGATGGCCAAGATGCCTAATGGATTATCTCCTAATAATCAGTTACGAAAGAACGCGCACGAGGAAAATTTATTGAATCTTGTATATGGAAGTACCAAAGAAAACAAGAATATAAAATTGGATAAAATTAAGTCTAATATAAATATGCAAAAGGAAACTGACTATAGAGGGTTTATGAAACAACTGTCATTAGAAACAGGGGTGCCAGTAGAGAATATCCCTCTTACATTGAATCAATATACTGAGCAGAGTAAAAATGTAAATTCTATAGGAAATTTACGTGAAAGATTGTTAAAAAGTCTACCACAGATTAAAAGTACCACGTTAGTTGCAAATAAAAATGCAAATGCAAATCCAACTGAAAATGAAATGTACGGTAATTTACATGGCGGTAGAAGGTTAAAGAACAGAACCAAGAGAAGAAGGAATGGGAGAAGAACGAATACTCGCCGTTGATATCGGTATTAAAAATCTTGCTTGGTGTTGTGGAAGTAAATCAAATATCTTAACCATCCACGGATGGGAAAACGAGAACCTTGTTACAGGTTCTTCTGTTGTTGAAACATGTAGTATGTGTACGAAAAAACCATCGTATACTTACAATTCTCGTGTATTTTGTGTTAAACATTGTACACCTCTAAGAGACCTTAGTGGAAACCTTCTTAGAAAGATTCCACCTATGGCTACCCTAAAAACTCTTGCTAAAGCTGCAGGAGCGAGTTCAATCGAAATGAAAACAAAAGAATCAACACTTACCTTCTTACAAACAAAGGTAGCAATCCCTCTCATTCAAAAGAAAGTGAAATCACTCGGCATGGAAGAAATTCACGATGGTCTTCGTTCAGTCATTAAACGAAACTATGAACTTTTTTCATCGTGTAAAGTAATTCTTCTCGAAAATCAACCTGCTTTTAAAAATCCAGTAATGAAATCTGTGCAAATGATGCTGTTTGCAACATTGAGAGATTTATTAGAAGGTCCGCCTAAAATTCTTCTTGTGCACGCATCGAAGAAATCAGCGGGTGCTACGAAAGGCAATGAAGGATATGCCGAAAGAAAGAATATGACAGAAACAAAGGTTGAGAAAGCATTGGCGGATAGATCAATCATTGTTACAAAGGGTCAGGGATGGTTCAAGGAACAAGGTAAGAAGAGCGATTTAGCCGATTGTCTTATCATGGTACAAGATTATTTAGATGCAAATGCAAATGCAAAACCGGCTGCGGGAAAAGAGGAAACCTAAATAGCAGTTCATAACAAAGAAAGAGATGAGCGTCTCGATAGCAGAAATGGAGCGTGTAGCACTCGGCAGTTCATCCCGGGCTGACCGGACTGACCGGACTGAGAGACCTGACTTTGGAAATATTATTGATCTTGGTGATTTTGGTTCCGGCGATTTAGGCGATGATCTTGGATTATCACTTATTTCAAACCCAACAAAGGTAACTGTGAGCACGGGAGACAGACCACCTGAACGCCATATACAGTTTGCATCTTCCAATGATGGAGGTAAGAGTGTATCTGTTCAGAGTTTTGCTCCTTCTTCCTCTCTCGGAATTGATATTAGCCCATTGGAGCCTATTAATATGGATGCCCCTATTGATTTGAATTCTTTCGGTGCACCTCCTGTTGAAGTGAGGGCAGTTCAGGATCAATCTATGTTTGGAATGTTTGGAAATAATCAGAGTTCCACTGGACCTGGAATTCAACTGGCATCTTCTTCTCGTAACCCTGAGGAGGAGAAGAAGGAGAAATCCGATTTATTGAATAAGCTGCAGAGATTGGAGGCAAAGGGATTTCCAGTATCGAGGAAATATACTATGGATAATTCTCTTGAAGAAATGAAGACTGAATATTTTCGTCTGGTGGATGCTCGTCAATTGGAAACAAGTATTAAATTTCAGCGCCAAATGCTAATGGGTGCAATTACAGGTGTTGAATGGTTGAATGGAAAGTTCGACCCTTTTGATTTGAAACTCGATGGATGGTCTGAATCTGTACATGAAAACGTTGAAGATTTTGATGAGATTTTTGAAGAGTTGTATGACAAGTACAAGGATAAGGGGAAGATGTCTCCTGAAATGCGCCTTGTGATGGCAGTAGGAGGAAGTGGATTTATGTGCCATGTGAGTAATACATTTTTCCGATCAAAGATGCCAACTATGGATGATGTTCTCAGGAAGAACCCAGAATTGGCGAAGCAGATGGCGGCTGCAGCAGCACAACAGGCTGGACCCGGATTTGGGAATTTCATGGGAATGGCAATGGGAGTTCCTGAAGCTCCAGGTGTAACTCCACCAGGAATGGGGCCATTTACTCCACCTCCTCCAACAGGAGCATTCTTTGGATCTTCAGAGGCCAGAATGCCAGAGACAAGAATGCCAGAGACAAGAATGCCTCAGAGTCAGGTTCAGCAACAGCAGCAAAAGCCTACTGCGCGGAGAGAAATGGCCGGTCCTAGTGGAGTTGAAGATATCTTGAAGACATTCGAGGAAGTGAGACGCGCTGAGACAGCCACTATGCCAGTGTACACGAGTCAGCCGGCAGTTCAGGCTGCAACTAATGGGGCAGCATCCGTCTTATCCGAAGATATGAGTTATTCTGAGTCGATTAATACAGGTTCAGGGTCAACAGGAAGAAGGAGAAGACGCGCACAACCTCCTTCAGGATCGACAATTAGTTTGAACGTATAACAGTTTTACAATCTGCAGTTAAAGGTTGGCTAGTATGCAGTTTCAGAAAGTATTTGGGCATATTAAATATATTACGAATTATCATATCTGATACATTCGTAATTTATTCCTGCTTAACATTCGTAATTTATTCCTGCTTAACACTCGTATAATAATATTGCGGTGAAATGGCTAAAGGATGTTAAGAACGAGATAAGGGAAATATAAACCAGTCTAACAGTAGTGCATCTAAGTTGATGTAAATTGGAATCTCATATTTATTCCAAATGATACCGTTGACAGTTGATATAGAGTAGAACCCCAGCATTGAATAGCAGTACCAACTGTAAGTATGCGAAATGTATTAGCATTCCATATGATAGGATATACTTGACTGCCTATTGTGCCATTATCAATAAGTCCAGTTGAAGGAAGTGAAAATCTCCCTAATACCCATATACTTGATCCCACGTTTGATTGATATTGCGGTTGCATTGCTAAAGTTGTATCAAAGGCTAAACTATTAGGTAAAGTAACAAGATAATCTCCAGTACCATTTGTTCCTGCACTAGAACCAGGTTGAAATGTTACAGATATTTCCCACTGTTTGGCTCCTAATTGACGATAACTAATATTATTTATTAAAGCATTTGAAGATGGAGTTGGATTTGTAGTAGTAGCAGTAAACGTAATAGTACCTGCACTAGTCCAAGGAGGAATTGGAGATCCTGATGGGCCAGTGGGACCTCTTACATTTGATAATTGAGTGAATGATATATTTGTATTTGTTAATCCAGGTAATATATTCACTGTAACACCTGGGAAAAAATGCGTGTATTGTAACTTTATACTTTCTCCAGCCGCCAATATAACTGTTCCACAAAAACTA
>Ga0114974_10001703_pt1 | contig 17290 bp, 13 predicted proteins | sample S_130206_EF_Meta_FD_87318 | JGI IMG/M metagenome (GOLD analysis project Ga0114974, IMG submission 87318) | Freshwater microbial communities from Lake Simoncouche, Canada to study carbon cycling - S_130206_EF_MetaG | ecosystem: Environmental > Aquatic > Freshwater > Lake | place: Lake... | reverse complement strand
GTAGTGCTGATAGTCCCACCAATAGCCCAACAGCCAGAAGCAAGAATATTAGTGAGAGCATACGTATTGTTATATTGTCTTGGATTTTTAAGAATTCCAGCTTGACGGTAATCGTTATTTACATCGAATCCCTGATTTTTATCTGCTGAAATATTACTGTAAAACATAAGAGTTCTAGCATATAAGTTGGTCAACGCATTTTTGCCATGACCACCATAAGGACTAATAATTGGACGAACTCTATCACCGTATCCATTACCAGTGATAGTAGCAGTTGCGTAACGATATCCACTTCCATAATTAGTCATGGTAATTTTTGTAATAACACCATTTACAATAACAGCAGTAGCTGTTGCTCCTGTTCCATCACCAACAATAGTAACAGTGGCAGAAGCATAACCGTAGCCTCCAGAAATCACTTCTATAGCCATAAGTCTAGCATCAACAGTTAACAACTCAATATTTGCTTGAAGTGTATTAATATCACCTGGAGATAAGTCTGCAGAAATTTGAGCACTTGTACCATCACCAGTAACAGTTAATGTAGCATAAGAATAACCAACACCACCATCATCTACAATAACAGAAGAAAGTTGTCCGTTCTCAAAAAACGGAACAAGTTTAGCCTCAGATTTAATTCCTTGGAATGTAATACTAGCACCTGATCCAGTTAATGATCCAATGGTAACACCAGGATTAGCAAGAGAATAACCAGATCCATACTTCAATGATGCAGTGGCAGTTATTTTTTCCCCTGCATACAGCAAAGTGGCAGTTCCATCAGTGGCAGATCCTGTAATATGCACTGGTGCCGTAGAACCAGTAGTTCCTGCAGCTGTTACAGTGTATAAACGATTTGAGAAAAAAACTTGTTGATTTAATGTAAGAGCAGTACTTGCTGTCCACTGAGTACCAAATGTAACAGTTGGTGCAGACATATACCCATATCCAGCATCTGTGTGGACAATTTTAGATAATCTACCACCTTGCATAACTGCAACGGCAGTAGCCCGACCTGCATTATATGTAAATGTTTGCGTTCCTGTGCCAGCTGATGTCAGATTTATTGCAGTTCCTGCCACGGCATTACTATATGAAGTGGCTAATTTAATTGTATTTTGTGAATTGCGGATAATATAATAAGTCTGTCCAGTAGAAAGACCACCAATAGCAGCAGTTCCTTCAGTATAAACAATAGCATCACCAGTTTGTAATGGATGCAAATCAGATAGTGTTATAACTTCAGTAGAAGTATTTACAGAGGATGCTGACGTATAAAATGGAGCAGAAATAGTAATAGGTGGAACCGATCTATATCCACTACCGAAAGATGAAATTTCAATCTCTCTAACCATGGCATACATTTTTACAGCTGTAATAACACCACTTGCTACAGTTACATCGCCAGTAGCTGTTGTTCCAAGATATTTAAGCCCTGCAGTACCATTTGATGCCTCACCTGTTTTGTGAACTGGACCAGAACCTCCTGTAGTGCCAGAAACTGTAACTTCATAAATGTTATTTCTGTGCTGTATGCGTTGTCCATTTAACAATAATGTTGATGCTAGCCAAGCAGATGAATTTGGAAATGGTGCTTCAACAATAACTTCAGCATTGCTTTGATAAGATGTTCCACCAGCAGCCAATGAATAATTATTCAAATAAAATGGATCAGATTCTAAGTATCCATCACCCTGAACTAAAATAGAACCAGCAGTATATCCAGTTCCTGCCTGAGCGATACGAACTGTTTGAATATTTCCATTTGAATAAAATTGATTACGAAGAGCAGTTACAATAGGAATATAATCATCTGTTAGAAATTTATTGCGCAAAGCAACTGGTACATTAAACATAAATTTCCACATATAGCCATCTGGGAATGTTATTGGATCAACTGTAGTTCCAATTGGCTTATATGTTGAAGGAGATGCATTATTGTTGTCAAGACATTTATATACGTTAAACTCATCAGTCATGACATAGAAAACAGAATCTTCTAGTTTTTGAGCACCAGATGGAGCAATATTTACAACGGCTGTGCCAGCCGCAGAAATACCTGCATTACTAACAGCAGCAATATGCACAGATGGTATGGCAGTATATCCAGTACCACGTGATGTGACTTCAATGTCAATAACTTGACCATCAAGAATTGATGCTGTTGCCGCTGCACCAGTACCACCACCATCACTAACAACTACATGCTTAAGTGAAGAAGAACCATTAGCTACTGTAGAACCATTAACATGAACAGGTGCTGTGGAACCAGTAGTTCCTGCAGTTGTTACAATATAATATCTGTTGGATATTTTTAAGAATGCGCCAGCCAAAACAGCAGTACTTGCAGTCCACGTAACAGAACCAATAGAACCAATATAAACAGTTGGGGCTAATCCATATCCCAATCCACCACTGGTTAGATTGATACCTTGCACTTCTTTACTGTATTCATCATCATATGAATCATAAACAGTGCCAGAAACCCAATCATACCTTTCAACTACATAAGATACATCAGTTGGTTTAATTTCTTTTAGAGTTATAATTTCATTGCGTGTATTTTGCTCATAATCAAAACTATCAATCGGCAATGGTGGAGTGAACTCATCTTCCCACGCAAGAGTTTTTCCTAAGAAATAGTAATATCTTGAATTTCTATTTACAATTTCATTGTAAATACCTTCTGCAACAGACTTATGCAGAACAGTTTTGATCAGGGAAGATTGAGTCGCCATTTATATGCTTCTAATTAACTTACAGTGATAACCCAAGTGATAGCAATAGAATCACCTGAGGCTTTGTTAACAACAGGGAATGTTGTTCTGCACAACATAGTACCACTGGAAGAAGCATTTAAAATAGCAGCTTCAGTAATAGCACCAGTTCCTGTACCTGCTGGGAAAGTAGCGGTTGCTGTTACCGTATTTGTGCTAGCAGAGAAAGAAGAAACTCCAACACGTCCAGCTTCTGTTCCAAGAGTAGTATCACCAGCAGCAGGTGAACCTGTACCAGTACCAATAGCCATGTGACTCATTATAGTAGCAGAGTTACTAGCCATGCGAGATGCAATGTAGTTTTTACCCACAGTAACAACTAAGTTAGGTACATCAAACTTCTGTTTAACATTGCCTTGATAGTCTTTGACTGTTACTGTTAGTGCACCTTTTGCATTAAGTGTTTCATTTAAATCCATATATTTCTCCTTGATTTGGCGTTGTCTGAATTATTATTTATCACACCAACGAAACTGTGATAGTAGGTGTGCGTTCAACATAATCGGAATCAAAGTACTCTAGATTTTCATTACCTAAACCAAAGTACTCGGTATATGTTGTAAAGTCAAGTGCTTGTTGAACGTCTGCGATAGATTTCACCATCGCTATTGACAGTGATTCTTGTATAGAAATATTCTCTAGTAGTTCCTTACTATTATTTATGTTGATGGAATCAGTGAAGCTGATAGAGTCTTCGTATTTATTCCATGCAGTTACATCATAAATTGGTATTGTAAAGTTTTGAGTAGCCCCACTAAAAGAATCTATGTGTGTCCAGAAAAGATTTCCTGTATTAGATGCTACTACACTTTCTAGGAAATTACCCTTAGTTATAAGTTTAGTCTGTGTATCAGGTACAGTTACGCTGGTAGATTCTGTATTTCCATCATAATCTAACTGAGAACCAAGACCTTTGCTAACATCCTTAATCGAAGAGTCATCAGTTTGCACTTGATCTTGTTCGAATAGTGAGAATATCTTCATCAAGAATTCTAAAGATGAACTTATATCAAAGTCATTTCTGATATCATACTCTCCAAACAATGCCATACCAGAAGGGTGAATCAAAGTCTTGACGGCAGACTTATATGTTTCTAGCTTCTCATTGATCTTTAAAACGTATGAAAACGCTTGATAGTATTTACTATCTTGAATAAAAATAGCATCATCTAAGAAACCATCATTATTTTGATAGTATCCTGGATATTTGGTTAATGGACCGAGATCAATCTTAACAATACACACTGTATCTGGGTCAGTGTTTTCTTGTGTAGTTTGAACATAGAATTGACGAACAATTTCACCAGAATAAGAACCATCAATAGCAGGACCAAATACTCTTGTATATTCTAAAGTGGCAGTTCCATTGCTTGCAGTGCCAGATAGATGAGATGGTGGTGTAGAAGAAGTTGTACCAGCGACAGTTACTGTATAGAGTCTATCATTATAGAAGTATGTTTGCCCAACTGTAACTGGCAGTAAAGGTAACCACAAATCACCAACGTCTACTGAATAATCTGAAAGGTTAATATAACCTTGCTCATCAATAGTATTAAGTGTTTCTGAAATAGAATAGTTATATCTAGTGCCTACAATGGCAGTTGCAGTTGCGCCAGAACCACCACCTCCAGAAATACTAACTGTTGGAACGCTAGTATAACCAGTACCACCATTACTAATATTAATCTTAGTAATAACCCCAGCAGTTCGCTCAACAGAAAGAACTGTAGCACGTGTGGTATATCCACCATCATTAAATTGTACAGTGGGAGTGCTGGTGTAACCAGTACCGCCATTAGTGATAGTTACACCAGTAACTGCATTTTGATAAGTGCTAATATTTAAAGAAGATAAAGGTGCGGTATTAGTAGATGTTGAGTCGTTAATAGAAACTAAACTTGTTGTGAAATCTGTGTCATAACCAACACCATACTTAACAAATTCAGCAGAAACAATACCACCATTGATATCAACAGTTTTAACCTTTAAAACAGAACCAGTGCCATTACCATTCCTAATATTAAAAAGCTGTCCAGGTCTGAAGTTTTCACCAGCCTGTAGAATAGAAATTTTAGAAGTTGTTGAAACGATTGTGGCATCAAAAATACCTTCGTAACGAATTCTATCATTTATATTAATATCACCAAAGAATCTACGATCAATATAAAACTCATATGTATCTGGTGAAATTTGAACATAACGATCTATTTCAATCTCAACGTCTTGTCTACGATCAACAAGAACTCGAATAATTTTATTCGGTGTTACGACATCAATTAAACGTCCAACAACATCATCTGGATTACCTACGTTAACTCTGGCGAAAATTGAAACGTCTTGAATCCATTTACCATCAGAAGCACGAAGAACCTGAGTTCCAGGATATTGAACAGATACATTTTTATTGAACAATAAACGAAACAAAAATTTATAAGATAATTCAGAACCTTTAGATAAATGGTGGTCTTTAATTCTTGATAAATTAAATCTTTCTCTATCTTGCCCAAATGCATAAATTGGGGAATTTGGAGCAACTTCATCTTTAAAGAATTCGATAAAACTATCAAGGGTTTTATCGATATCTCTAATTGTAAATAAATCTGCTTGAGTAGTTTCTAGGTATTCATAATATGCTTGTAAAAAAGCAACGAATGTAGGATAATCCTCCCTGATAAATTCAGGGAGTTGACTAGCTACTAAACTAGAGATCTTTGGTTTTGTGATAGCCATTATGAGCGACTTGTAGTGAATGCGTAGTTCTTACCTGCACGTAGATCACCATTGATTGTTTCATCGGCAATAGCAGTAATTGTTAAATGGTCACGTGCAATTTCAGCAATTTGATCATAAGCTGATACCACATCATATGATGATGGACGAATTGAAATTTCAAAATCAATATCAGCAATGGCAGTAATATGTAAATTGCTGATATTGATTAAGCCAGCTGCGTAATCAACAGTGCCAATTTGTGGGTTTACAATAATTTTATCAGCAGATGAGCCAATATAATATAAACGAATATAACCAGCACCATCATCATCTAGGTAGTGAATAGTATCGCTACCGTAAATAAAGAATCCAGTAGAGTAAATATTATTTTGAGCTAAACCAGTTGTGTAAATTGGATTGATAATATCAATAATGTATTGTGCACTTACGTTATAACGTGGAGCCACTTTACGACGAATCAATACTGTCGTATTATTATTGATGATACCCTTTTCACAAGTATCAATCAATCGACTTAATTTAGAGTGACGGAATATGCCGTCAAATCTTTGCAGGTCGTCATCGTCATATTTAATTACAGCATTGTTTACAATTGTCTGAATCTCTTTGGCACTACGAGTAGTTTCACGTGGGTTGTAATATACAGTAATGTTTAAAGCAATATTTAAATAATCTGGATCGATAATTTCTGGAGTTACAGAAACCACATTTTTGTTAGCAAGAATAGTATTTACAATATCAGATTTTTGCTGTGTTGTTAGTTTTGTTGCACTTTTAGGTTTAACACAAATAAATGTTTTACCATAAACAGGAGGATTATTATCCTCACCACCCCACACACCAACTGATTTTGCCTCAGCAAAATTAGCATAGATAAGTGCTTTGTAATCTTCTGTAGTAACTGCACGATTTTGAGCAGCATAAATTTTTGGAGCATTAAAACGAATAGAATCGATACCTTCTGGACCAGAACCACCCGAAGCAATACTGGTAATTACTACGGAAACTACAGAACCTGAATATGGTGGGTCACCAGCAAAAGTAAAAGAACGTGCGCCATTGGCTGCATCCAAATTTGAAACAATATAATTAACTTCAACTACGTTACCATTAGTTAATGCAGCACTAAGAACCCCATCACCAAAAACTAATTCGTATAAACCATCATCTATTTCTTTAATAAAATATGCTCTAATTGTTGGATCAAGACCCACCAATGAAGATGCATTAGTGAATGTTTTAAAATCTGAACTTGTTGAATTTTCTTGAACACGTACGGAAACTGTATCTAAATCTACATTAGCATTCGGAATAATGTATCTTGTTCCAGTAGATACATTAAATCTAAATGATAGTTGTGTTCCTTCAATTAATGTTACACCTGTTGCAGTATAAACATTAGATGCTCCAGAAATACTTATAGCTTCTTTGTTGTAAAAATTATATGGTTGTCCATTAACAACTGTATTGAATGGACTATATTGTGGAATAGATACTAAACTTGGACCAGTTGAGGCTGAGGTGATTGTTAAATTAGCAACTGCCTCTGCACATTTGGCGGATCGTGGAGTATATCCAAGAGTTTTAGCAAGTGAAACTACGCTATTTCTTTTAATAGCAGAATCAAGAAACATCTCATTAACCGCTAAGTTATTATACAAAGCATTGTAATGAGTATTGTAAGCCAGAATATCTAAAATTACAGAAAGACCAGAACCTTCAAAGTCATAGTCTTGAAACTCTGTTTGTGCCTGTAAGAATGTTTTTAAGTTAGCTTTGATAGCATCAAAGTCTAATTCTGTTACGTTGATTTTCTTATTGTTAGCCATTTATCGTGTTCTTTCCAGTACCAAATCCACACTTAATGGTCGTTCGGTATTAATTATTTTAAAATCTATTTTTACGGAAACCGCATTATCATCTGGATTATATGAAACAGCAACTTCAGTCACTGTAACTCTCGGTTCAAAACTTTGAATCATATCAAAAATAGCACGTCGAATAGAAGCTGATGTTAATGGAGACTGTGGTTCGAACAACATCGCACGAATAGGAGAACCGATTTCACTATGAAATGGTCTCTCATAGTTAGATGTTAAAATTAGGTTTTTAAGTGCAGTCTTTACTGCATTCTCATCATATCTACGTGTTATGTCCTTCGTCACTGGGTGAGCAGTAAAGTTCAAGTCGATATCTGAGAAGATTCTTGTATTTCGTGTCATCTTATTATTTATGCCTTATGCTGCAAAAACATTCTGAGATCCTTGAGTTAATGTGTTATCTCCAGCAGAATCTCCAATTCTAGCAACTGGTTGCCCACCAATAAAAACTTTACCAGATCCACTAGAAACTGATGATACATCTGGGGTACATCCTGACTTTGGATGTACTGATATTGCTGAACCGATAACTGCAATAAGAATTCCATTGGCGAAAACGCTACTGCCATTAGCACCAGCGATAGAAGTCTTCATTGGCATACGACATTTATAACCAGTTCCGTCTGGAGATAAAACACTATCGCCCTGTCTTGATACTGATGGCATTATTTAAGTCCCTGAGTTTTTAAGTAAAGAATATTATTAATTGCAGTTTGATATCTCCAAACAACCCATTGGTGTAGATCAACTTGTTCGACTGTGTTGTTAACAGAAGGAATGAGAGCATTAGGATCTGGTGGGATAGTAACAGTTAATGGATATAAAAATTCAGTTAATACTGGATTTGGTTTCTCATATCTATTTAAAGACCAAAATGGAGTAGTAGTATCAAATGGTAAAATTTGACTACTATAATCAGTCAAAGAAAATTCATAGTACTGATCTTGAAAAACATTAGTTACTGGTCCTTCAAGTTTCATCGTATAACCATTTATTTTAGTATAAGTTAATCCATGATTAGCCCAAACAAAAGATGTAGTATGATTAACTGCATTCTGATAAGTAAACTCACCAGTCATGGGGTCAGTATATTTACCCTGAATCGTTATGGTAGTGGTAAAGTAAGTATACTCATATACAGACTTGATATAATTACTTGGAACTCCACCTGTACCTTCCACTGGATCTACCATTTGATCTAAAGGATCTCCTGGGATCGTTTCGAACCCACTCTCAGCTGAGTATGTAAATTTAATAGCCATTATACCAACACAAACCCACCTGTTGGGAATGTTCCTGCATAGGTAGCATGATGATTCATTGTAAACATATGTCCTTTGTTTCCAGCTGGTCTACATGAAACGTGAATCCAATATTGAGATCCATTATACTCCATAATAACTTGATTCCATGAAGGTAGTAGTTTAACAATCTCGTTACATATTTTATATGTTTCTGCCTTACCACCTGGGAACACAATATCAGCTGCACAACCAATTGGGTGATCACCACCTTCTTTCTGCGTACCTCCTAAATCTCCTGGAGCACCACCGAATGGTGGACGACGGAAAGCAGAAGTAATAGTGAATGCTCCAAATTTATCACGGATCGGATCAAGAACTTTCTCAGCCAACACTCTCATGTTACAAACAATTTCTTGCGGTGTAATATTTCCACCATTAACATTATAAGTTACACGTGGAATGCGCACACCACCTTTGGTTAAATCACCAAGAGTAAAGTGTTTAGATAATTTCATTCCAGCAGTGTATTGATCTGCTGGCATATTTCTAATTGCATCTAAACCAGCAACAGATCCTGGAGAAGTAGCAGAGTTTGCTGCTGGCTTTTCTTTCTGTGTTGAATATTTACTACCCTCAATATCAGATTTACTAACTTCGTTATTTTCAATCTTTCTATTCGCATACGCAGTAGAATTGCCAGTATCTGGGGAGTCAAAACCAGTTTCTGAACCACGAGTTGCTAATCCTGGTTTTGGTAAATTAGAAACACCACTGGTACCACGTGTTTCAATTGGTAACTCTAAGTCAGCCTGTCCAGATTTTTTAGCTTCTAAGGCGGCAGTACCTTCTCCTGCAGTACCAGCTTCACCTGCACTACCAGCACTAGCAGAAGAACCATTTGCAATATCAACAATGCCACCATCGATATATGTATTACTTCCCTGTAAACTCAAGTCTCCACCAGCTTCAACATTAGTGACATCACTAGATTTAATATTTAATTCACTATCAGCTTCTGCATTCAAGTTTGCACCTGACTTTAAGTTAAGGTCATCAGTAGATTCTGTATTTAAGTTCGCACCTGACTTTAAGTTAAGGTCATCAGTAGATTCTATATTTACCATTTTTTCTGACAGTAAGTTAATATCTTCTGCAGCTTGAATATTGACTTTCTTACTATCTGACACGAGATTAATACTATTTTCCGCACCAATGAATACACCAGATCCTGTACCTTTAATATTAATATCAGCTTCTGCTTCCAAGAACATACCAGCTTCTGATTTGATATTCATGTCTTTGGTAGACATTATATTTAATCCAGTGGCTGCTTTTAAGTTAAGTTGGCCAGCAGATTCAATATTTACCTTATTGGCTTTTAGGTTAAATTCACCACCAACAGCTAAGTTTGAATTTCCACTGATGTTAATGTTAGCGTCATTATAGATGTTAATCTTAGCAGCACCAGAAACTTCTAAGTTAAAGATGTTATCTGTACGAACATTCAACGCACCATCAACAGTTACATTCATGGCACCTACAACATAAACATGTCCATTACGTTCAATGATTTCATATCCATCACCAACAATACGATTTACTTGAGTGCCGTTTGCATCCCATTCAATAAATGATCCTGTTTTATGATAGAAGTGAATACGTTCAGATCCAGGAGTGTCATCAAACTCCATTACGTGACCCGATTCAGTTTCTGTAACTTTGTTATATGGGTAAGTTGCGTTGTATGGAACAGGAGATTGATCCCATGTTCCACCATTGGCAATCTTAATACCCATTTTCATGGCTGCTTCTTTTTTAACAACGTATGTTCTACCTAAATTATTTCCAGCAGCGAGACGATTAGTATCAGGTTCATTTTTATATTTTGGATATACGCCATTTGGATCTTGGAATCCAAGATTTGGATCAACTGGGAGACCAGTACTAATAGTACCATCAGCATTTGGCATACCTACTGCTTCAACAGTAGTTGTAGTTGGTTCACCCTCAGCTTCTAATTTAGTAAGAAGACTTTTAGCTTGACCAACAGGAGAGTTTGCTATTTTAACCAACTCATTTAGAATAGAATCTTTAGTTGGATTTGCAATTCCTAGTTTAGAAACCAATTCAGTAACAGATCCAGAAACATTACTAATACCAAGATTTGAAGCAATGTCTGTTATGGACCCACCAAAACTAGACAGAGAATTTAATTTTGCAGCAAACAATGATTCTACATTACTTGCTTGGTTAATTGCACCACTTATCTGATTGGTAATAGCTGTAAAGGGATTGGCGATACCACCGCCTCCAAGATTTGAAATCTGAGCATTTAAACTATTTGCAATATTGGGTGGTAATATGTTACCACTAGCGTCAAGGATATTAGTTTTAAGACCACCAAGATTATCATTGGCAAAACTTGTAACAGTTGCAGATAAATCGCCAAATTGTGAAGTAAGCTGATCTGTTAATCCACCACTTAAATCAGATAGCGAAGCACCAATATCAAAAGTGTTTACTAGATCTGTATACTGAGAAATTTGATCAGTAATATTACCCACCAAATCTGTAGGTAATGATCCAAGGATACCATCTAAACCAAATCCTGATAGCCCTTCTAAACCACCAATTGAATCTAATCCTGCAATACTGCCTAAATCAAACCCACCAAGATCGAGTCCACCAATATCAAGACCACCAAGTCCACCATCAGTAGCACTCTCAGCTTCTCTTGGAGTTGACTCTGCTGAATCGTCTTTTGGCGTTGCTTTAACTACACCATAGTAGTCAGTACCCATTTCAATCTTATCACCACCACCAATTGATGCAGTAGCTGCAGCTTTCTTGGAAGTGTTTCTAAAAGTCCATTCTTGTTGCAGAGTCGACTTTACAAGACTCCATGGAGTTTTTACTTTATTACCAGATTTTGCATATCTTCCGTTTTCACCACCATATGGGAATCCTGGATAATCTGGATCTTCAAGTGAAGCAAATTCAGCAGCCAAAGATCTGCCAGCTTCCTTTATCAATTGTTCATTACTTTGATTTGGATTGCGATAGTAAGCAACTAACTTTGGTCGTTTGCGTGCAATCAAATATTCTTGACAGATTAAATCTTGAACACGTTCATTGAATGTTGTTTCAACATCAATGTTAAGTGACGTACATGCTTCTCTTAAAGTTGTAGGAATACATTGATATTTACCTACCGCAAATAATCTATCTGGAGAATTTGGACTTAGTGCTTGAGCTGCCATAATATCTTTGATGGGCATCTTCGTCAAAGATAGTTTTTGTCCACCAACAGTGCCAGTTCCAGGTTTTGCTCCACTGCCACGATTAAATGCATCATAACCTGCAGAACCAGACTCACCTTTAGAAATAAGTTCTGCAAGTGGACCAGTGATACTATCTTCTGATTCTCCAACATTGGCTGGAGTATTATTGTCTACACGAGCAGCTGCATCACGTTCTGGTTGAGTATAATTATCATTATTAGAAAGATCAACATTACCAGAAGCATCAACTGAATTAACTGAAACATTACCAGCTTCTAAGGCTTCTGGTGTTTGGAATGCTCCACCCAGTGTTCCCAACATCATAGGTTGTTGGTTTTCTGAATCCATAAAGGTAATTAATACCCATGAACCCTCAACTGGACCAATTGGTGCTGCGCCAATACCAGAAGTACCAGCTGATGTAATAGGTGTTACTGGATATGCCCAAGGTAAATCAGTTGTTGGCAAATGAACTTTATTTTCAGTATGCAAACCAACAATTCGTACTTGACATCTTCCAAGTTTTAGGGGGTCGAATCTATTCTCAACACACCCTGTGTATAATTTCATCATTTGGATCTTCCATTCATATTCTTCAGCATAGATTCTTTAAATAGTTCCATGACACATTCGTGTTTTTCTCTATCGATATAATGATTTATGGCGCCAATAATATAAGCACCAGATATAACTTCGTCTCGTGTATTTGTTTCACCTTTTTTCATAGGCTCTATTCTATCTACATTAATAATAACTTTCTGCCCAACTGTATAATCTGTTCTTCCTGGAACTGTGATTTCAATTTTATTGGCATCTGCCTGTCTCATTACAGAAATTCGTTTCTGTAAAAAACTGGCATTAGTCACATCTTTCTCATTAGTGAAACTGCCATAATAAGTTGGCTTGTTAATAATCATCGCACTTGGGCGATAAATTGCATTGGCAGAAATTGATGAATGCGGGTTCAGGTGTTTCTGTTTCTCAAACTCAGTTTTAATGTCATAGTTATTTACAAAAACAGTTTTAGTTGTGATATCAAATGAGTATTGTTTTGATGCATACATACCTTCTTGGGTATTTTTCATATAATCATACACAGTTGGAATTCTCAATTCTTTAATACGCTTGTATTGTTCTGATGGATTATTAATAGTTTGTCCACCTGTAAGTTCATCACGCTTGTAATTATCATACACAAACTCTTGAACTACATCATTGTTAGTATAAAGAGTCTCAAGTGAAACAAAGTTAAATCCTGCTCTATTTTCATAAAATACAAATGTTGGTGAATCATTAGTATTCAGCGAATGATCAGACAAATAATTCAAACACTTAACTGGATTCCAATAATTAGAAATAAACTTAGTTGAGTTTTTAGTCTCTTCAATAAAAATCTTACGTTTGATTTGAAGACCAAAGTCTTTATCTTCCATAAGAGTTTTAGCAATCTCTGAACATCTACCTGAGTATGCTTTACTAATTCTTTTATTTAAATCAATAACAGCTTCTTGAGTGATAAAGTGTAATTCATAAACAACACTACGATCACCAACAATTTCACGATCTGCCATTTTAAAGATATAAAAATTACCATCAATCTTAGATCCTTTAAGTGTTGGAGTTGATACTCGTAATTGAAGAAATTCTTCTCCAGAAAAAGGAAATAAGTTTAACAAATCTAGAGAATCTTTAATAACTAAAGAACCAGTAATGAATGGTGAGAATAAATCTTCAAATATCTGAAGACCAACAACTTGGTTAGTAATTTCCTGTGTGAATCCTGATGATGTGGTAATACTGACTTTCTCAATATTAACATCACCAGCAAAGCGCAGGTATTCTGAAGATCTTTGTACCATTATAATACGTCGCTAAATTGTTGAACTATCTTATCTAATAATTGTGAAGAAATAACTTTAATTCTACGTTTAGATTCATTAAGAAGTTCTTCGTATGCAGTATTTGATACTGGCTGTGCATCTGGATCAGTAGAATTAACAGTATACCCCATTGAATTTTCGTAGTGATGTGCATTTAATGCATTACCTATACCATACTTATCTGTAATATATTGAGTCAATGCTGTATAAGTTAATGGGAAATCTTTAACATAATCGTAGCGACCATTCACGAGCATAATGATCCAGTGATACTGAGAATTGCCGTAAAGTTTCTCAGCAACAATTTCTGGAGTTTCACCTTCTTTTATATCATACTCATCATATAAAGTTACGTTAGAAAGAATTTCTTTTCTGAATCTTACATTGCGAGTAATATCAGAAACGATAAGAACCTTTCGTTCTCCATTTATATCAAAGTCATAAGCGAATTTTGGAAAGTTTTCGAAGTACATTACATACCTGCCTTAATCTTATCTTTGTCCATAAGAGAAAGTTCTCTAAATGTCATTTGGACGTTAATTTGCGTAGGTGAACCATCAGCAAACGTATTGAATGCCGCATTTGGCGTGTAGTTAATTGCCATCTCTGTCAATACACAACTCGTGTGTCGATGGATATTTGTATTCTCTACACCATTTGAATAATATGAAATGTCAAATTCTGATGGGTATACATATAAGAATTTATTAGTATCTTTAAATTCTGGGTGCATGTGAAGTTTGAACGTATTAATAATATTTTGTACGTTCTGAGATTCAGAAGAATCACGTGGAAAGAATTGATACTCAAATTGGAATGTTCGGAAATCAACACCTTTGAATACTTGTTCTTTTCGAGGATTGGCTGCTAAACCAGTAGCCGCAGAAACTGTACCCGCATTTGGACCAAATGCCAAACCTAATGCTGCTGCACCAGTTTTTGCTTCATCAACTAACTGTCCACCACTAAAATTACCAATAGCTTTTAATGCTGCTTCACCAAGTAATGGAGCCATAACAGCAGTGGCAGTTTCTTCTTCAGAGTATTGAACTCCATATCGAATGTTAAGTTGATTGGGAACATGTAAAGCAATAGCAGTTCTTAGTCGTTTCTGAGCACGTGAAGCAGTTCCAGCAATTGATGCGGCAGCACCCAATCCAATAGCACCTGGAGCGGCAGCTACAGCTGCGCCAGCAACTGCTTTACCGAAAGCGAAACCACCAGCAATGGCACCCTTTAGCGCAGTACCAGCCACTGCACCTACAACTAATCCTCCCTGTTTTAAATTAGAAGCTAACAATTCTCCACGATCTCTAGTGAAAGAGATATCATCGGTGATCTGTTGATTGTCACCAGTTTTATTTAAAATCTTAGAGTCTTCTGCTACGCTAATATAGAAAATAGCGTAGTTACCACCATACTTCTCAGACAATAAATCTGCTGGGTATGTGTGGTTATTGATGTCATATTTACCAGTCTGATACGATCTTACTGGATTTGGGGTTGTTGCCATATTAGCCTTTAAACCTAAATAAATTGTGGTTATTTATACTCTACTATTTATCAATGTTTCATAAAAGACTTTTTACTCCAATCTTCCCAGAAAAATATACTGGAGACCCCACGAACATCGTAATGCGTAGTTCATGGGAGACTAGATTTGCCTCATGGGTTGATAAAAACCCACAGGTAGTAAAGTGGAGTTCTGAAGAAACAATCGTACCCTATCGTTGCCCAACAGACAATAAGATACATAGATACTTCGTTGATTTTAAGATACAAGTACAAGCTAAAGACGGACTTCTTCGTACATATTTAATAGAAGTAAAACCACAGAAACAAACAATCCCACCAATATTTCCAGGGAAACGAACTCAGAGATATTTAACAGAGTCCTTAGCATTCATTAAGAATCAAGCTAAGTGGGCAGCAGCACGTGAGTACTGTAAAGATCGTAATTGGGATTTCAAAATTATAACCGAACACGAACTGGGGCTGACAGCCTAAATAACTAATATGGCTACTAAAACACCTACTTTAATTGACGTTTTCGAAAGAAACAAATACAACTTGGACGATGTCGCCAAGAAATCACGCACATGGTTTCAACAGCAAGTGTTATTGCTTAATCGACAGCGTTTAACCCCAAATAAAGTTTTAAATAGTAACGAAGAACAATTAAGAAGTAGAGTGTCTCCTGGATTTATGTACATGTTTGCATATGATCCAAAGTATAAAGACACTCTGCCTTACTACGATCGTTTCCCATTAGTTCTACCTTACAATACATTCAAAGGTGGATACATTGGGTTAAATTTACATTATCTTCCACACCAACTTCGTATTAGGCTTTTAGACAACCTAATGTCATTCGCCAATAATACGAAGATGGATGAAACTACAAAACTGCGTTATTCATGGCAGTTGATTGATGGCGCATCGAGATATAAATTAGCGCAACCTTGTATTAAACAATATCTAGTGGAACATGTTCGATCACCATTCAGAAAGATTGATTCAAACGACTGGGCTACAGCTATGATGCTTCCAGTTGAAAGATTTGTTGGTGCTAGTAATGAACAGGTTTGGGCAGACTCAAAGAGATTGGCACGATAATGGCACAATTAACAGAATTTATATCACAGGTAAAACAAACTGGGTTATCAAGAACTAACCGCTACAGCGTTATAATGAACCCACCAATGTCTTTGATGACAGGGCAAAATGCATTCGCTCAAAGTTTCCCAGATATAAGACAGCTTCTAATGTTCTGCGATCAAATTCAACTTCCTGGACTCAATTTATCTACTACTCAAAATAGAACATTTGGTGAATTCCGTGAAGTTCCATATGAAAAATTGTATGGTGATTTGAACATGCAGTTCTATGTTGATACTGATCTAAATGTCAAAACATTCTTTGATACATGGATGGGTGCAGTGCAAGATCCATACACAAGAACATTCTCATACTATAACGACTATATTACAGACATTACTGTAATTGTTGAAGACTTACAAGATGAGATGACATATGGTGTAACTCTATATGAGTGTTACCCTAAAACTATATCTCCAATTCAAATGGACTACGCCAGCAAAGATGTGATGAAATTGCAAGTAGCTATGAATTTCAAGTATTGGTTACCTGAAAATATGGCTAAGCCAGCACGTGGTGGTGTTACTCCCAATTCGAATGGTAATAGAAATTTCGCAGTTCCAGAATCGTTTTTAAATAACTTCTCTACGTTTCAAACTAATGTGAATCAGGTAAGTAATACCATAGATGGAATAAGTAATTTCATATCTGGATTATTTGATTAATGAATAATGAGTCGTGGATGAATAGTAAGTGGCGTCCAGCTATGGGTTGGACGTACATGGCTATATGTATTCTAGACTTTGCTTTATTTCCAATTGCTTGGTCAGTTCTTCAAGCATTTTATAATGGTCAGGTAACAAACCAATGGGAACCACTAACACTTAAAGGTGCTGG
>Ga0114974_10001702_pt1 | contig 17294 bp, 16 predicted proteins | sample S_130206_EF_Meta_FD_87318 | JGI IMG/M metagenome (GOLD analysis project Ga0114974, IMG submission 87318) | Freshwater microbial communities from Lake Simoncouche, Canada to study carbon cycling - S_130206_EF_MetaG | ecosystem: Environmental > Aquatic > Freshwater > Lake | place: Lake... | reverse complement strand
CTGGATACGGTGGGCGACAAGACCCGGCTGCTGATCGTGAACGCGCAGAACAACCCGACCGGCTGGACGATGACCCGCGACGAGCAGGCGCATATCCTCGCCCATTGTCGGCGCCCTGGAACCTGGATACTGGCCGACGAGGTCTACGAGCGCCTTTATTTCAACGAAAGCGCCAACGGCTGCGCACCGAGTTTTCTGGACCTGGCCGCGCCAGACGACCGGCTGCTGGTCGTACACAGCTTTTCCAAGAGTTTTTTGATGACCGGCTGGCGGCTTGGATGGCTGGTGATGCCGGCGGAGATGGTGCAGCAGATCGGCAAGCTGATCGAGTTCAATACCTCCTGCGCGCCGGTTTTCGTCCAGCGGGCGGGGGTCGTCGCGCTCGAGCGCAGCGTCGAGGTCACGCCGCGCGTCGTCGCGCACCTGCGCCATTGCCGCGACACGCTGGTGCCCCTGTTGCAACGCCTGCCTGGCGTGCAGTTGGCGTCGGCCAGCGGCGGCATGTACGCATTTTTTCGCCTAGACGGACAGCCCGATTCGCTGGCGACGGCCAAGCGACTGGTCGTCGAAGCCGGTCTGGGGCTGGCGCCCGGGTCGGCCTTCGCGCCGGGCGACGGTGGCGAGGCTGGCACCTGGCTGCGCTGGTGCTTTGCGTCGGCCGATCCGCAGCGTCTGGTGCAGGGCGCGCAGCGGCTGGCGGACTGGCTGCAGGCCCAGTCCCGGCTGCCGAAAGCGCTCGGGCTATAATTCCAAGGCTTTGCATACCGCAGGCACACGTCGGGGGCAGTTCCAGCGCCCGACGCAAGTTGGCTTAACCGGGGCTTGGACGCTGGTCCTGCCCTTATCACGGAAAAATGAAATGATTGCATCCAGTATCAAGGCCGCTGTCGTCAAGGACAACGCGCGCAAGGTGGGCGACACCGGCAGCCCGGAAGTACAGGTGGCCCTGTTGACCGCCCGCATCAACGAACTCACGCCGCACTTCAAGACCCACGCCAAGGACCACCACGGCCGGCGCGGCTTGCTGCGCATGGTGAGCCGTCGGCGCAAGCTGCTGGACTATCTACGTTCCAAGGACGCCGAGCGCTACACGGCGCTGATCGCCAAACTCGGCCTGCGCAAGTAAGCCGCGGGAAACGCGGCAGGCGCCTGAGTTGCTTGGCTGACTCGGGCGTTTTGTTTTTCAGTTATCGGTACATTTCGGAGAAGTCACGGTTTCGGCCGTCCAGTAGCTTGCAAACAAGACACTGGCGGGCCGCAACGGGAGCAGAGCGACGCTGTGTCATTCCACGGTAATTTGCGCGAGAGCGCGAATCCCCCTGGAATGGCATCGTGTTCTGTGATATCGACTCCGGGCTCCGGCGAGGCGGCCAACGCCTTCCACATTTGACCAGGAGATTCATTCATGAGCATTTTCAACAAAGTCACCAAGAGCTTTCAGTGGGGTTCCAATACCGTTCGCATGGAAACCGGCGAAATCGCCCGCCAGTCGGGTGGCGCCGTGCTGCTGGACATGGACGGCACGGTCGTGCTGGCCACCGTGGTCGCCAAGACCGAAGGAAAGGCCGGGCAGGACTTCTTCCCGCTGACCGTCGACTACCTAGAAAAGACCTACGCTGCCGGCAAGATACCGGGAAGCTTCTTCAAGCGCGAGGGCCGTCCGAGCGAGTTCGAAACGCTCACCAGTCGGCTGATCGACCGTCCTATCCGGCCGCTGTTTCCGGAGGGTTTTTTCAACGAGGTGCATGTGGTGGTCCACACCCTGTCGCTGAACCCGGAAGTCGACGCCGACATTGCGGCCCTGATCGCGACCAGCGCCGCGCTGTCGGTCAGCGGCGTTCCTTTCAGCGGCCCGATTGGCGCAGCGCGCGTGGGCTATGTCAACGGCGCCTATGTGCTCAATCCCGGCCAGACAGCGCGCAAGGATTCGAGCCTGGACCTGGTCGTCGCCGGAACCGAAGCCGCCGTGCTGATGGTCGAGTCCGAGGCCAAGCAGCTGTCGGAAGAAATCATGCTCGGCGCGGTGGTGTTCGGCCACGAGCAGGGCAACATCGCGATTGCCGCCATCCATGAACTCGTGCGCGACGCCGGCAAGCCGGTCTGGGACTGGAAAGCGCCGGCCAAGGACGAAGTGCTGATCGCGAAGGTGGGCGCTCTTGCCAATGACAAGCTGCGTGCGGCCTACCAGATCCGCAACAAGCAGTCGCGCACCCAGGCCTGTCGTGCAGCCTACTCGGAAGTGATGGCGTCGCTCAAGGCCGAAGGGCTTCCTTTTGACGCGGTCAAGGTCGAAGGCATGCTGTTTGACATCGAGGCCGGATTGGTTCGCAGCCAGATCTTGGCCGGCGAGCCGCGCATCGACGGTCGCGATACGCGCACCGTGCGCGCGATCGAAATCCGCCACGGCGTGCTGCCGCGCACACACGGTTCTGCGCTGTTCACCCGCGGTGAGACGCAGGCCCTGGTGGTGACGACGCTGGGAACCGAGCGCGATGCGCAGCGCATTGACGCGCTTGCGGGCGAATACGAAGACCGCTTCATGCTGCACTACAACATGCCTCCGTTTGCGACCGGCGAAACCGGACGTGTCGGCACCCCCAAGCGCCGCGAAATCGGCCACGGCCGTCTGGCTAAGCGCGCGCTGGTGGCCGTGCTGCCGACCAAGGAGGAATTCCCCTACACCATGCGCGTCGTCAGCGAGATCACCGAGTCCAACGGCTCGTCGTCGATGGCGTCGGTCTGCGGCGGCTGTCTGAGCCTGATGGACGCCGGCGTGCCGATGAAGGCGCATGTGGCTGGTATCGCTATGGGCCTGATCAAAGACGGCAACCGCTTTGCCGTACTGACCGACATTCTGGGCGACGAGGACCACCTGGGCGATATGGACTTCAAGGTGGCGGGAACGACCAACGGCATCACGGCGCTGCAGATGGACATCAAGATCCAGGGCATCACCAAGGAAATCATGCAGGTCGCGCTGGCGCAGGCGAAGGAGGCGCGTATGCACATCCTGGGCAAGATGCAAGAGGCGATGGCCGTGGCCAAGACCGAGGTGTCCAACTTTGCGCCGCGCCTGTTCACCATGAAGATCAACCCGGACAAGATTCGTGACGTGATCGGCAAGGGGGGTGCCGTGATACGCGCCCTGACGGAAGAGACCGGAACGCAGATCAACATCGACGAAGACGGCACCATCACGATCGCGTCGACCGACCCGCAACGGGCCGAAGATGCCAAGCGGCGCATCCAACAGCTGACCGCCGAAGTCGAAATCGGGAAAATATACGAAGGCCCGGTCACCAAGATACTGGACTTCGGCGCGCTGATCAACCTGCTGCCCGGCAAGGACGGACTGTTGCACATCAGCCAGATCGCGCACGAGCGCGTCGAGCGGGTGAGCGACTACCTCAGCGAGGGCCAGATAGTGAAGGTCAAGGTGATGGAGACCGACGAAAAGGGCCGCATCAAGCTGTCGATGAAGGTTCTGCTCGACCGTCCGATGCAGCCCGCCGGCCACGGCGAGAACGCCTAAACGGGGCGCATGATGGTGTGCCAATGGCGCTGGACGGACTTGGCAGCGTCTGCAGCAACAGGAGGCAAGGTTGCAGGTCATTGAAATCACCTCCCACGGCGGACCCGAGGTACTGCGGGCTGGCGAGCGCCCTGCGCCCGTTGCTGGCGCCGGCGAGTTGCGCATCCGGGTTGCCGCCAGCGGCGTCAACCGGCCCGATGTTCTGCAACGCACCGGAAATTACCCGGTTCCACCCGGCGCCTCGGACATTCCCGGCCTGGAAGTGGCGGGTGCCATCGACCAGGGCGACGCGCATGCGCTTGCGGCCGCCGGGTTGAAGGTCGGCGACCGGGTCTGTGCGCTGGTGGCAGGCGGCGGTTATGCCGAGTTCTGTGTCGCGCCGATCGGTCAGTGCCTGCCGGTGCCGCGTGGCCTGAGCGACATAGAGGCGGCGTCGCTGCCGGAGACTTTTTTCACCGTCTGGAGCAATGTATTCGACCGCGCGCGTCTGCTCAAGGGCGAGACGCTATTGGTCCAGGGCGGAACCAGCGGCATCGGCGTGACGGCGATCCAGTTGGCCAAGGCGATGGGATGCAGCGTCATCGCCACCGCCGGCAGCGATGAAAAATGCGCCGCCTGTCTTGCGCTGGGCGCCGACCATGCGATCAATTACAGGACGCAGGACTTCGTGCAAGAGATCAAACGGATGAACTCGGGCCGGGGTGTCGACGTGATTCTGGACATGGTCGCCGGAGCCTATGTGGCGCGCGAGATCGAATGTCTGGCCGAGGACGGGCGCTTGGTGATCATCGCCGTCCAGGGCGGCGTGAAGAGCGAATTCAACGCGGGAATGGTGTTGCGCCGGCGCCTGACGGTGACCGGTTCGACGCTACGGCCGCGCCCGGTGGCGTTCAAGCAGGCGATTGCGCAGGCGTGCCTGCACCATGTCTGGCCCTTGCTTGAGGCCGGCAGCGTGAAGCCTGTGATCCACAGTGTTTTCCAAGCCGCTGCCAGCGACGTTTCTGGAATGACCGGCGCCGCGCGGGCCCACGCCTTGATGGAGTCCAATCGGCACATTGGCAAGATTGTCCTGACCTGGGGGAACGCATGAGGCGCAAGCTGATCGCCGGCAACTGGAAGATGAACGGCAGTTTGGTTGCCAACCAGGAACTGATCGGCGCCGTGGCGGCGGGCCTGCCGGTGGCGCACTGCGCGGTGGCGTTGTGCGTGCCCAGTCCTTACCTGGCGCAGGCGCAGGCGCTTTTGGCGGGAAGCGGGATTGACCTCGGCGCGCAGGATCTGTCCTGCCACGAGTCCGGCGCATTTACCGGCGAAATTTCGGCGGCGATGCTGCGCGAGTTTGGCGTTCGCTACGCCATCGTCGGCCACTCCGAGCGTCGCCAGTTCCACCGAGAGAGCGACGCCGAGGTCGCACAAAAAGCCCAGCGCGCCCTCGCGGCAGGCATTACCCCGATCGTCTGCATCGGCGAAACGCTGGCCGAACGCGAGGCCGGCCAGACCGAGGCGGTTGTCAAACGCCAGCTCGCCGCGGTGATCCACACCAATGGCCACTGCATCAGCGAAATCGTGCTCGCGTACGAGCCGGTATGGGCGATCGGAACCGGCAAAACCGCAAGCCCGCAGCAGGCGCAGCAGGTGCACGCGGTGTTGCGTTCCCAGCTCGCTGCGGCATCGGAGCACGCCGACCGGATCGGCATCCTTTACGGTGGCAGCATGAACGCTGTCAATGCCGCGAACTTGCTAGGCCAACCCGACATCGACGGTGGCCTGATCGGTGGCGCGTCGCTCAAGGCGGCCGACTTTCTTGCAATCATTTCCGCGGCCGCCTGAGCGCGCAAGCAGTACCCTGTTTAGGAGCTATTTATGAATTTCGCGTTGAATCTGGTTCTGGCCGTGCAAATGCTGTCGGCGCTGGCGATGATCGGACTGATCCTAGTGCAGCACGGAAAAGGCGCCGATATGGGCGCGGCCTTTGGCAGCGGCACTTCGGGCAGCCTGTTTGGAGCCAGCGGCAGCGCGAACTTCATGTCGCGGACTACCGCGGTGCTGGCGACGATATTTTTCATTTGCACCCTCGCGCTGGCCTACTTTGGCAATGTGCAGCCGAGCAGCGCGGGCAGTGTGCTGGAGGGCGTCGCGGCAACGCCGGCCGCAGCTGCTTCAGCTGCCTCGGTACCGGCGGCGCCCGCTTCTGGCGCCGCTTTGATACCGGCCAAGTGAATGTCAGCCTGATTGCAGCAGTCGGGCCCGGAAGCGCCGGCGAATCAGGGTAAACTCTGAGGGCTTCGGAAGCCACGTGTTGTAAGGCGCCTCAGGTATTCCGAAAGATGTTTCAAGAAGCCGTCGTGGTGAAATTGGTAGACACGCTATCTTGAGGGGGTAGTGGCGAAAGCTGTGCGAGTTCGAGTCTCGCCGACGGCACCAAAAAGAACAGCATATTTCGATGAACCTCGAACAGTATCTGCCGGTCCTCCTGTTTATTCTGGTGGGCACGGTTGTCGGCGTGGTTCCTCAGGTGCTTGGCTATCTGCTCGGTCCGAACCGGCCAGACGCGCAGAAGAACTCCCCTTACGAGTGCGGTTTCGAAGCCTTCGAAGACGCGCGCATGAAGTTTGATGTTCGCTACTACTTGGTTGCGATTCTGTTCATTCTTTTCGACCTCGAAATCGCTTTTCTTTTCCCGTGGGCCGTGGCGCTCAAGGATGTAGGCGCCGTAGGATTCTGGTCGATGATGGTGTTTCTCGCCATTCTCGTTGTGGGATTTGTCTACGAGTGGAAAAAAGGCGCCCTGGATTGGGAGTGACGCGATGATTGAAGGTGTATTCAAAGAAGGCTTCGCCACCACCAGCTACGACTCGGTGGTGAATTGGGCTAAGACTGGTTCGCTGTGGCCGATGACATTCGGTTTGGCATGCTGCGCGGTAGAGATGATGCACGCGGGCACCGCGCGCTACGACATCGACCGTTTCGGCATGCTGTTTCGCCCGAGCCCGCGCCAGAGCGATTTGATGATCGTCGCCGGAACGCTGTGCAACAAGATGGCGCCGGCGCTGCGCAAGGTCTACGACCAGATGAGCGAACCACGCTGGGTGCTGTCCATGGGTTCATGCGCCAACGGCGGCGGCTATTACCACTACAGTTATTCGGTGGTGCGCGGTTGCGACCGTATTGTGCCGGTTGACGTTTATGTGCCGGGCTGTCCGCCTACCGCGGAGGCGCTTTTGTACGGAATCATCCAGTTGCAGCAAAAAATCCGCCGCACCAACACGATTGCGCGCACCTGAAGGAGGCGGTATGGCCGACTATGCCGTGAACCCCGACGCTCTGCAGGCGGTGCTGGCTGCCACGCTGGGCGACCGCGTGCGGCGGATCGGGGTGCACCTGGGCGAACTGACCGTCGTCGTCGATGCGGCAGACTATCTGCAAAGCGCGCTGCTGCTACGCGACGATCCGGCGTGCCGATTCGAGCAATTGGTGGACCTTTGCGGCGTCGACTACTCCGAGTACCCGCGCGGCGCCTTGGATGGCCGTCGCTACTGCGCCGTGTCGCACCTGTTGTCCATTAGCCTGAACCAGCGTCTGCGACTCAAGGTGTTCGCTGCCGACGACGACGTGCCGGTACTGCCTTCGCTGACCGAAGTCTGGAATTCGGCGAACTGGTTTGAACGCGAGGCCTTCGATCTTTTTGGTATCGTCTTCGAAGGCCATAACGACCTGCGCCGGATCCTGACCGACTACGGATTTATCGGCCATCCATTTCGCAAGGACTTCCCGACCACCGGCCATGTCGAGATGCGCTATGACGCCGAGAAAAAGCGCGTTGTCTACCAGGGCGTCACCATCGAGCCGCGCGAGATTACGCCGCGCATCGTCCGTGAAGACCACTACGGAGGCCTGCATTAGGGCGCGCCTGCATGGCTGAGATAAAAAACTACACGCTCAACTTCGGGCCGCAGCATCCGGCGGCGCACGGCGTGCTGCGGTTGGTACTCGAACTCGACGGTGAGGTGGTTCAGCGCGCCGACCCGCATATCGGACTGCTGCACCGCGCGACCGAGAAACTGGCCGAGAGCAAGACCTATATCCAGTCGCTTCCCTATATGGACCGGCTCGACTATGTGTCGATGATGGCCAACGAGCAGGCCTATTGCCTGGCGATCGAGAAGTTGCTGCAGGTCGATGTTCCACTGCGCGCGCAGTACATCCGCGTCATGTTTGCCGAGATCACCCGGCTGCTCAACCACCTGATGTGGCTGGGCGCGCATGGCTTTGACTGCGGTGCGATGAACATTTTGATCTACTGTTTTCGCGAGCGCGAGGCGCTGTTTGACATGTACGAGGCGGTATCAGGCGCGCGCATGCACGCCGCCTATTTTCGACCAGGCGGCGTGTACCGCGATTTGCCTGACGCGATGCCGCAGTACCAGGTCAGCAAGATCAAGAACGCGCGCGCGATCGCGCATCTGAACGAGAACCGGCAGGGGTCGCTGCTCGATTTCATCGACGACTTCTGCAAGAACTTTCCGGGTCAGGTCGATGAATACGAAACCCTGCTGACCGATAACCGTATCTGGAAGCAGCGCACCGTCGGAATCGGTGTCGTCACGCCCGAACGCGCCCTCAATCTGGGTTTTAGCGGCGCGATGCTGCGCGGCTCGGGAATCGCTTGGGACCTGCGCAAGAAGCAGCCCTACGACGTTTACAGTTTGATGGACTTCGATATTCCGGTCGGAAAGACCGGTGACTGCTACGACCGCTATCTGGTTCGGGTGGCCGAAATGCGCCAGTCCAATCGCATCATCCAGCAGTGCTCGGCCTGGTTGCGGGCCAATCCGGGGCCGGTGATCACCGACAACCACAAAATCGCTGCGCCCGCGCGTGAAGCCATGAAGTCCAATATGGAGGAGCTGATTCACCACTTCAAGCTCTTCACCGAAGGCTTCCATGTTCCCGAGGGAGAGGCTTACGCCGCGGTCGAGCACCCCAAAGGCGAGTTCGGCATCTACATCGTCAGCGACGGCGCCAACAAGCCCTACCGGCTGAAGATACGTGCGCCGGGATTTGCGCATCTCGCCGGCATGGACGAACTCACCCGCGGCCACATGATCGCCGATGCGGTGGCGATCATCGGCACCATGGACATTGTGTTTGGGGAGATTGACCGATGATCTCGGATGCCGCCAAGTTGCGTTTCGCTATCGAGGTGGCTAAGTACCCCGCCGATCAGAAGCAGTCTGCCGTGATGGCGTGTCTGGCCATCGTCCAGCAGGAAAATGGTTTTGTCAGTCCCCAAAGCGAGCGTGCGGTGGCCGATTACCTGGGGATGGCGCCGATCGCAGTGCACGAAGTCAGCACCTTCTACAACATGTACAACCTGCAACCGGTCGGCAAGTACAAGCTCAATGTCTGCACCAATTTGCCCTGTCAGTTGCGCGACGGCGCGCGCGCGCTGCACCATCTCGAACACAAGTTGGGCATCACGATGGGCGAGACTACCGCCGACGGCATGTTCACGCTGCAGCAAAGCGAGTGCCTGGGCGCATGCGCCGACTCGCCGGTGCTGCTGGTGAATGACCGCACCATGTGCAGCTTCATGAGCAACGAGCGACTCGATGAACTGGTCGACGGACTGCGCAAGGCGGAGGCTGCATGACCCAAGCCGACACATTGCTCGCCCGATTCCAGGCCAGCGGCAGCGAGACCTGCTTTCATGGCCGGCACATCGAGCCGCAGATTTACGCCGGCCTCAATGGCGCCAACTGGAGCCTGTCCGACTACCAAGCGCGTGGCGGCTATCAGGCGCTGCGCCGGATACTGGCGGCCGATGGCGGCGAGGGCCTCACCCAGGACCAGGTCATCGCCATCGTCAAGGAGTCAGCGCTGCGCGGGCGCGGCGGCGCCGGTTTCCCGACCGGACTCAAGTGGAGTTTCATGCCGCGCCAGTTTCCGGGCCAGAAGTACTTGGTATGCAACTCCGACGAGGGCGAACCCGGAACCTGCAAGGATCGTGACATCTTGCAGTTCAATCCGCACATCGTGATCGAGGGAATGGCGATTGCCGCTTACGCGATGGGCATATCGGTTGGCTATAACTACATTCACGGCGAGATATTCAAGAGCTACGAGCGCTTCGAAGAGGCGCTGGAGCAGGCGCGCGACGCAGGGCTGCTGGGCAGCCGCATTCTGGGCAGTTCCTTCAGTTTTGAGTTGCACGCGGTGCATGGCTTTGGCGCCTATATCTGTGGCGAGGAAACCGCGCTGCTCGAGTCGCTCGAGGGCAAGAAAGGCCAGCCCCGATTCAAGCCGCCATTCCCGGCTAGCTTCGGCATGTACGGCAAACCCACCACGATCAACAACACCGAAACCTTTGCCGCCGTGCCGTGGATCATCCGCAACGGCGGCGCCGCCTATCTGGCCTGCGGCAAACCCAACAACGGGGGCACCAAGATCTACTCGATCAGCGGCGACGTCGAGCTGCCGGGCAATTATGAGATTCCGATGGGAACGCCCTTTGCTAAGCTGCTTGAGATCGCCGGCGGCGTGCGTGGTGGGCGCGCGCTCAAGGCGGTGATTCCTGGCGGTTCGTCAGCGCCTATCCTGCCGGCGGCGGTGATGATGGAATGCACGATGGACTACGACTCGATTGCCAAGGCCGGGTCGATGCTGGGTTCGGGGGCGGTGATCGTTCTCGACGATAGCCGATGCATGGTGAAGTCTTTGCAGCGCCTGAGCTATTTCTACATGCACGAATCCTGCGGGCAGTGCACGCCGTGCCGCGAAGGTACTGGCTGGCTATCGCGCATGGTGGACCGGGTGGAAAACGGCATGGGCCGCGCCAGCGACATGGACCTGCTCAATTCGGTCGCCGACAACATACAGGGCCGCACCATCTGCGCGCTCGGCGACGCGGCAGCGATGCCGGTGCGCGCAATGATCAAGCATTTCCGCCGTGAATTTGAGTACCACGTAGAACACAAGACCTGCATGGTCCCGTCCTACGTCTAACGGGCAAGCCAAGATGGTAGAAATCGAACTCGACGGCAAGAAAATCGACATCGTTGAGGGCAGCATGATCATGCATGCTGCCGATAAGGCGGGCACCTTCATTCCGCACTTTTGCTACCACAAGAAGCTCAGCATCGCGGCCAACTGCCGGATGTGTCTGGTCGACGTTGAGAAAATGCCAAAGCCCATGCCCGCATGCGCGACGCCGGTCACGCAGGGGATGGTCGTCCGCACGAAGAGCGACAAGGCGATCAAGGCGCAGCAATCGGTGATGGAGTTCCTGCTCATCAACCATCCGCTCGACTGCCCGATCTGCGACCAGGGGGGCGAATGCCAACTGCAGGACCTCGCGGTCGGCTATGGCGGCTCAAGCTCGCGCTATGAAGAGGAAAAACGTGTCGTCTTCCACAAGGAGGTCGGCCCGCTGATTTCGATGCAGGAGATGAGCCGGTGCATCCATTGCACCCGCTGCGTGCGCTTTGGCCAGGAGGTGGCCGGCGTCATGGAACTCGGCATGTCGCACCGCGGCGAGCACGCCGAGATCGAAAGTTTTCTGGGCCAGTCGGTCGACTCGGAGCTGTCGGGCAACATGATCGACATCTGTCCGGTCGGCGCACTGACGAGCAAGCCCTTTCGTTACAGCGCGCGCACTTGGGAGCTGTCGCGGCGCAAGTCGGTCAGCCCGCACGATTCGACCGGAGCGAATCTGATCATGCAGGTCAAAAATAACCGGGTGATGCGCGTCGTTCCGCTGGAAAACGAGGAAGTTAACGAGTGCTGGATCGCCGACCGAGACCGCTTCTCCTACGAAGCGCTCAACGGAGCGCAACGCCTGCACAAGCCGATGATCAAGCAGGGCGGCGCCTGGTCCGAAGTCGAGTGGCCGCTGGCGCTGGAGTATGTGGCCAACGGACTCAAGCAGATCAGGACCGACCATGGCGCGGACACCATCGGCGCGCTGGTCAGCCCGCACAGTACGATCGAGGAGCTCTACCTGGCCGGTGCGCTGATACGCGCTTTGGGCAGCGAGAACATCGATTACCGGCTGCGCCACGCGGAATTTCCGGAGGCAACTGCGGCGCGCTACCTTGGAACCTCGATCGCGTCGCTGTCGCACCTGCAGCGGGTGCTGGTCGTCGGCTCCAATCTGCGCAAGGACCACCCGCTTCTTGCGCTGCGCCTGCGCGAGGCGGTTCGCAGCGGCTGCAGGCTCAGCGTCGTCAATGCGCAGCAGGACGATTGGGCGATGCCGGTGGCGAACACCATGCTTGCGGACTCGGTGGTCTGGGCGCAGGCGCTGGCCGGGATCGCCGCCGCGGTCGCCGCTGAAAAAGGAGTCGCGGCGCCGGTGCCAGCAGAGCCAAGCGCGCAGGCCCAGGCCATTGCGCGTTCGCTGCTCGGCGGCGAACGCAAGGCGATATTGCTGGGCAATGCGGCAGCGCACCATGGCCGCGGGTCCAGCCTGCTGGCGTTGGCGAACTGGATTGGCGCGCAGACCGGCGCCAGCGTGGGCTATCTGGGCGAGGCAGCCAATACGGTCGGCGCGCAGCTGGCCGGCGCGATGCCGGGCCCGGGCGGCTTGCACGCCGGGCAGATGCTTTCTGGCGGGCTCAAGGCGGCCTTGTTGCTCAACACCGAGCCGGTTTTCGACTCGGCGCCGGCCGCTGCAGGCGCCCTTGCGCTGGGCCGCTGCGCGATGGTCGTGACGCTGAGCCCCTTCAAAGCCAACATGGAATTCAGCGATGTGCTGTTGCCGATCGCCCCGTTTAGCGAAACGTCGGGCAGCTTTGTCAACACCGAAGGCCGGCTCCAGGGATTTCACGCCGTCGTCAAGCCCGCAGGCGAAGCGCGCCCGGCTTGGAAGGTGCTGCGGGTACTGGCCAACCTGCTCGGCCTGCCGGGCTTTGCGTTCGAGTCCTCGCTTGAAGTGCTCGCCCAAGCCGGTTTCAGCGCTGCAGCAGGTGATCCGGCGGTCGCGCCCGATCGGCTTGGTAACCAGTGCGCCGGCGCGATTGACATGTCGCCAGCACCGATGGCTCCGGTGGTCGCGTCGATTTACCAACTCGACTCCATCGTGCGCCGCGCCGAGTCGCTGCAGTTGACGGCCGACGCGCGTGCGGGCCACAGCGGCGAGCGCCAGCACGCCGAGCGGGAGGCGTTGGCATGATCGACGATCTTTACGCCGGCGGCCTGTTCCTGATCGCGGCCCCTTGGTGGGGCGCGCTGGTCTGGCCGGTGCTGTGGACGCTGATCAAGATCGTCGCCGTGCTGGCGCCGCTGATGGGATGCGTCGCCTACCTCACGCTGTGGGAACGCAAAGCGATCGCTTTCACCCAACTGCGCAACGGCCCGAACCGGGTCGGGCCGATGGGCCTCTTGACGCCCATTGCCGATGCCCTCAAGCTGCTCACCAAGGAGATCATTGTTCCCGCGGCGGCGAGCAAGGGCCTTTTCCTGCTCGGGCCGATCATGACCATCATGCCGGCACTCGCGGCCTGGGCTGTGGTGCCTTTTGGCCCCGACGTGGTGCTCGCCAATGTTAACGCCGGATTGCTGTTCCTGATGGCCATTACCTCGCTGGAAGTCTATGGCGTGATCATCGCCGGCTGGGCGTCTAACTCCAAGTACGCTTTTCTCGGCGCGCTGCGCGCCTCGGCCCAGATGGTCAGCTACGAGATCGCCATGGGCTTTTGCCTGGTGGTGGTGCTGATGGTGTCGGCCAGCATGAACATGACCGACATCGTGATGGCGCAGGGTCGCGGAATCCTCGCAGACCAGGGCTTTGGCTTCCTGTCGTGGAACTGGCTGCCGCTGTTTCCCATCTTCATCGTCTATTTCATCGCCGGCCTGGCAGAGACCAACCGCCATCCCTTTGACGTCGTCGAAGGCGAGTCGGAAATCGTCGCCGGTCACATGGTCGAGTATTCGGGAATGTCCTTCGCGATGTTCTTCCTGGCCGAGTACGCCAACATGCTGCTGGTGTCGACCCTGTGCGTCGTCATGTTCCTTGGCGGCTGGCTGTCGCCGCTGGCGCTGCTCGACTGGATACCGGGGTGGATCTGGCTGGCGCTCAAGACCTTTGTAGTGGTGACCATGTTCCTGTGGGTGCGAGCGACCTTTCCGCGCTACCGCTACGACCAGATCATGCGCCTGGGCTGGAAAATATTCATTCCCGTCACGCTGGTCTGGCTGGTGGTGGTCGGCGCCTGGATGCAGACCTCGCTCAACATCTGGAAGTAAGGAGTTCTCGATGTCCTCTATCGCCACACCCCGCAGCGCATCGGTCGGCGCTGCTGTTTTTTCGCTGCGAGACTTCCTGTCGAGCTTTATGTTGCTGGAGCTTTTCAAGGGGATGGCCGTCACCGGCCGTTATATGTTCCGGCGCAAGATCACGGTCCAGTTCCCGGAAGAAAAAACACCCGCGAGTCCGCGTTTTCGCGGCCTGCACGCGCTGCGCCGTTACGACAACGGCGAGGAGCGCTGCATTGCGTGCAAGCTGTGCGAGGCCGTCTGCCCGGCGTTGGCGATCACCATCGAGTCCGAAGTCCGCGACGATGGATCGCGGCGTACCACCCGCTACGACATTGACCTGACCAAGTGCATTTTCTGCGGATTCTGCGAGGAGAGTTGCCCGGTTGACTCGATCGTTGAAACCCACATCTTCGAGTACCACGGCGAAAAGCGCGGCGACCTGTACTTCACCAAGGACATGCTGCTGGCGGTGGGCGACCGCTACGAGGGCGAAATAGCGTCGCGCAGGGCGCAGGACGCCAAGTACCGCTAGGCGATCCCCAGGAAAAGCGAGCCATGGAAATCAAAGCCGGTCTTTTTTATGTTTTTTCGGCGCTGATGCTGTTTGCGGCGTTTCGCGTTGTCACGGCGCGCAACCCGGTGCACGCGGCGCTGTTCCTGGTGCTGACGTTCTTCCAGGCGGCGATGATCTGGATGCTGCTCAAGGCGGAGTTCCTGGCGATTGCGCTGGTGCTGGTCTATGTGGGCGCGGTGATGGTTCTTTTTCTGTTCGTCGTGATGATGCTTGACATCAACATTGACAGCGTGCGCGAGGGGTTCTGGCGGCATTTTCCGCTGGCAGGCGCGATTGGCACGATGGTGGCGCTTGAGATGGCAGCGGTGCTGATGGGCGGATTTCGGGTCAGCCAGGAGCCGATGTCGACGGTGGCTGCGGCGCAGTCGGGCGTGCAACTGTCCAATACCCGCGAGCTCGGCCAGCTGCTCTATTCTTCCTACATCTTTCCGGTGCAGATAGCGGCGGTGATCCTGCTGGTGGCGATCATCGCGGCCATCGCGCTCACGCTGCGCGGGCGCAAGGACAGCAAGCACATGGGCGCCGCAGAGCAGTTGCGCGCGCGCGCCAGCGACCGGCTGACACTGCTCAAACTTGAAGCGACCCTGCCGGCGAAGCCGCTGCCAACCGAAGATGCAGCCGGCGCCACGGAGAAAAAAGCATGACGCTGACGCTTGGTCATTTCCTGACGCTCGGCGCGATGCTGTTCGCGCTATCGGTCATCGGCATCTTCCTCAACCGCAAGAATCTGATCATCCTGCTGATGGCGATCGAGCTGATGCTGCTGGCGGTAAACATGAACTTTGTCGCCTTTTCCTACTACCTTGGCGACATGCGTGGCCAGATATTTGTCTTCTTCATTCTCACGGTCGCCGCCGCCGAGTCGGCAATCGGTCTGGCGATACTGGTCCAGTTGTTCCGTAACAAGTCCAGCATCAATGTCGACGAACTCAACACGCTGAAGGGCTGAACAACACGATGAGCCAAACCCTTTCTGCTGCCAGTCTGCTGAGCGTCGCGCTGGCGCCGCTGGTCGGCGCGGTGGCCGCCGGCGTGCTGGGAACGGCGCTTGGCGGCAATGTGCTCGGCCGGCGCGTGAGCCACACGCTAACCATCGCTGGCGTACTGCTGTCCTTCGTCCTGTCGGCGACGACGCTGTGGAGCGTCGCGATGGAAGGTGCACGCTTTAACGAGACCATCTACACCTGGATGGTGGTTGGCGGCCTGAAAATGGAAGTCGGTTTCCTGGTTGACGGGCTCACCGCGATGATGATGTGCGTGGTCAGCTTCGTGTCGCTGATGGTTCACATCTACACCATCGGCTACATGCGCGATGACGAGGGCTACAACCGCTTTTTCGCCTACATATCGCTGTTCACCTTCTCGATGCTGATGCTTGTGATGAGCAACAACTTGCTGCAACTGTTCTTCGGCTGGGAGGCGGTCGGCCTGGTTTCCTATCTCCTGATCGGCTTTTGGTTCAACAAGCCGAGTGCGATTTTTGCCAACATGAAGGCCTTCCTGGTCAACCGGGTCGGAGATTTCGGCTTCATCCTGGGCATCGGTCTGCTGCTGGCCTACGGCGGCACGCTGAACTACGCCGAGGTGTTCGCCAAGTCCAGCGAGCTCGCAAAGCTCGGCTTTCCCGGAACCGACTGGATGCTGATCACCGTGGTCTGCATATGCCTGTTTATCGGCGCGATGGGCAAGAGTGCGCAGTTCCCGCTGCATGTCTGGCTGCCCGACTCGATGGAGGGCCCGACACCGATTTCCGCGCTGATCCATGCAGCGACCATGGTCACGGCCGGCATATTCATGGTCGCGCGCATGTCGCCGCTGTTCGAACTGTCGGACACGGCGCTCAACCTGGTCATGGCCGTCGGTGCCATCACCGCGCTGTTCATGGGCTTTCTGGGCATCATCCAAAACGACATCAAACGCGTTGTCGCCTATTCCACGCTGTCGCAGCTCGGCTATATGACCGTCGCGCTGGGCGCATCGGCCTATTCGGTCGCGGTGTTTCATCTGATGACGCACGCTTTTTTCAAGGCGCTGCTGTTCCTTGCCGCAGGGTCGGTGATCATGGGCGTTCACCATAACCAGGACATACGCTGGATGGGGGGGCTGCGCAAGTACATGCCGATCACCTGGATCACCGCACTGATGGGATCGCTGGCGCTGATCGGAACGCCGCTGTTCGCCGGTTTCTATTCCAAGGACAGCATCATCGAGGCGGTGCAGGCCAGCCATCTTCCCGCTGCGGGCTTCGCCTCCTTCGCAGTTCTTGCGGGCGTTTTCGTCACCGCCTTCTACTCCTTCCGGATGTATTTTCTGGTCTTTCACGGCGATGAGCGTTTTGGGCAGAACCCGGACGCACACCACCCGGTGGACGGCCACGCGCACCATGTCGCGACGCATCCGCACGAGTCACCCTGGGTCGTCACGCTGCCGCTGGTGCTACTCGCCATTCCTTCGGTCGTGATTGGCTTTGTGAGCATCGAGCCGATGCTGTTTGGCGCCTTCTTCAGCGATGCGCTGGTCGTCGACGCAGGGGCCCACCACGCGATGGCCGAACTTGCGCATGCATTCCACGGTCCGCTGCAGATGGCCTGGCACGCGCTGGGTGCGGCGCCTTTCTGGCTCGCCTTGGCAGGCGTGGCCTGCGCCTGGTACCTGTACCTGGTGAACCTGGCGCTGCCTGGGGCCATCAAGGCGCGCGTCGAACCCCTGTACGCCCTGCTGGAGAACAAGTATTACCTTGACTGGTTCAACGAAAAAATTCTGGCGCGCGGTGCGCGGGCGCTCGGCACGGTGCTGTGGAAGGGAGGCGACCAGGCGATCATCGACGGTGCCATCGTCAATGGCTCCTGGAAAGCAGTGGCTTGGGGCGCGGCCATGGTCCGCCGACTGCAGTCGGGTTTCCTCTACCACTATGCGTTGTCGATGATCCTG
>Ga0114974_10001694_pt1 | contig 17323 bp, 1 predicted proteins | sample S_130206_EF_Meta_FD_87318 | JGI IMG/M metagenome (GOLD analysis project Ga0114974, IMG submission 87318) | Freshwater microbial communities from Lake Simoncouche, Canada to study carbon cycling - S_130206_EF_MetaG | ecosystem: Environmental > Aquatic > Freshwater > Lake | place: Lake... | reverse complement strand
CGCCGTGCTCCCCGCGCTCATCGGCGCGATCCCGCTCATCGGAGTCCCTTTCGCGCTCACCGACTACTGCTTCATTTTCCGCCCTGACCGCCGGTGTCTCCACGACCTCATCGCCGGAACCAAGGTGATCAAAGTGTGATTTTTTGCGCTGCAGCAGGGGGCCCGTCTCGGATCGCCCTCGCGATGGGCACCGCGACGGCTGCTTTCTCCTGGCTCCCCCGCTAGAAGAAATCGGTCCTCATACCAACGTCCTTTGGTTTCTAGACTGTAGGCCGGGTTGCCCGCCCAACGGGCGGGCCTACAATGGCAAAGTCTGAAAAATACGGGCCGTTGGTATGAGGTCGGAGCCCGCTTGCGGGCGATATGACGGGCGTGAACAGCGCAGCCGCAAATCGCTCGCGCTCCGCAGCCTCAAATCGCTCGGGCTCCGCAGCCGCAAATCGCTCGCGCTCCGCAGCCGCAAATCGCTCGCGCTCCGCAGCCTCAAATCGCTCGCAAGCGAGCTCCTACCCACGGCAACTTGAGTGAGGTCTGCGGCGGCTCGGAGGCTTCCGATACCAACGTCCTTTGGTTTCTAGACTGTAGGCCGGGTTGCCCGCTGGAGGCCCGGCCGGTGGCCGGGTTGCCCGCCCAACGGGCGGGCCTACAATGGCAAAGTCTGAAAAATACGGGCCGTTGGTATCAGGGAACTCGTCATTGCCCGAAAAAGGGTTGTCGGCTCCAAATCTAAAAGACTAAACAGTAGGGCTATGGTTAATTGTTTACGCCTGCCCCTAGGTATGATCCTCGCCAGAATCGCCTTGGTTTACGCGCTCTGTGCACCCCAGCTCGGCCGCACCGCGAGCGCTCCGGAATCCGACGCCGACACCATCGTGAGGAAATCCGTCGTGCTGCCCGATGCACCCCGTGAGAGCCTCGGCCGCAGCCGGATCTTGGGACGAGGAGTCAGTGCGGCTGAATCGGACATTGAACTACCGTTTTCGATCGCCCTGAAAATGCGCGACCTGCAGGGCCTGCGCGACCGCGTTGCTCGCAAAGAACGGATCGTTGAGACGGAGATGACCGCGAAGTATCGGCCAAACCGCGACGTTCACGCCGAGATTTCGAAGTGGCTGGAGCAACAGGGCTTTGAAATCACGTTGGTTGACGCCACCCACACCACGATTTTTGCCCGGGGCAAAGTCTCCACTATTGCCCGGGTCTTCCGCGTTGAATTTGGGCGGGTTTCGACGCCCCAAGGCGAGTTCACTTCCGCGCTGAGTGAGCCGAAGCTGCCGCGGCGCTTTGCCGGTGCGGTGCTTGCCATCAACGGCCTGCAGCCTCAGATCCGGCCGCAGCGGGCAAATTTATCGCGTTCGCTCTACACGCCCGCGGTACCGCACTACCCCGCGGGTACTTTGCCTAATGGAAACTATGGGATCACGCCCAAGGAGCTCGCGGCAGCCTACCGGCTGCCGGCGACCCTGAATGGAGCCGGGCAAACGATTGCTCTGATCGAGTGTTCGGGCGTAAATCCCACCGACCTCACCACGTTTTGGACCGGAATGGGCGTCGCGCAGACGACCGCCAATCTGACGGTGATCGGCAATCCGGCGATCAGCACCGACAACGCTCTTTTCGGTGAGGCGACGATGGACGTGGAATGGGCCGGGGCGCTCGCGCCGGCTGCGAAGCTCAGAATGTACGTGGTCTCTCAAAGCTTCGATGCCACCAATACCGAGATCCTCAATGATGTGCTGGTGAACAAGCTTCCGATCTCGGTCCTCTCCATCAGCTTTTGTTCGCTGGAGAACGATCTGAGCGCGGGTGCGGTCGCCACATCTAGCCAGATTTATGCACAGTTGGCAGCTGCGGGAGTGTCCGTTTTTGCATCGAGTGGGGATACCGGGACGAACAGCAATAACCCCGGAGGCGGGGGCGCCTATAATCCGTCGTATCCCTTGATTGTTTCGTATCCGGCCAGCGACCCCAGTGTCACGGGTGTCGGTGGGACCTCCATGCCGCTGAGCTCGGACTACAGTAATCCGGCGGAAGTCGTCTGGTCGGGGATCACGACCGGCGGGGCCCACGCCACCGGCGGGGGCATCAGCGCCCTTTTTTCCCGGCCGGCGTGGCAGACCGGCGGAACGACATTGGCCGTGCAAACCATGCGTTGCGTGCCGGACGTGGCGGCGCTCGCGGACTATGGCGCAGTCCATCAGGCTGGATATTGGGGCGCCGTTGGCGGCACCAGCTTGTCAGCCCCGATCTGGGGCGGGATTGCCGCCCTCTTGAACCAAGCGCGGTCCAATCTCGGGCTCGGTCCCCTTGGGCTGCTGAACAGCTCCATTTACTCCGGTTCCGTCGCCGGTGCTTTCAAGGATATCACCAGCGGTACCAATGGTGCCTATCGGGCGGTTGCAGGCTATGATCTTTGCACCGGATTGGGCACGCCAAACGTGACTAATCTGGTTGCCGCTTTGGCCTCTCCTTCCGGGGTCAGGATTTCAACCCAGCCGATCAACCTAGCGGTGAATATTGGACGCCCGGCCACCTTCACGGTTGCTGCCACGCAAAGTACGGGAACCCTGACCTATCAATGGTATTTTAACGGATCGCCGCTAGCGGGAGCCACGGCGGCGAGCTATACGGTCGCCAATGCCGTGTTTTCGGATGTGGGGGCGTACGCCGTCACCGTCACCGGTCAACAGGGCGCGATCACCAGTTTTCCTGCGCAGCTGGACATCCAGTACATTTCCGCAATCACGGCCCAGCCAAAGAGCGTCAGTCTGGAGGTGGGGCAGAACTTGGTATTTTCGGTGGATGTGACTGGCAATCCGCAGCCGTCCTATCAGTGGCAGAAATCGACCGACAGCGGGGCAACGTGGTCAAACCTGACCGATGGAGGCCAACGCACGGGAACCGCCACCGCCAAGTTGCTCATGGGACCGGCCACCGCAGACCTTTCGGGCAACCGTTTCAGGGCGATCATTGCCAACGTCAGCGGGTCCGTGACCAGCTCCACTGCCCAAGCCACGGTGGTGGCGGAGACGACGGCGCCGGCGAGCTATGTCGTCAGCACCTTGGCGGGAGGTCCGAGCAGAGGTGCCGAGGATGGCCAGGGCATGAAGGCGCGATTCTATGATCCGAAAAATATTGTCATGGCGGAATCGGGCAATGTGTACGTCGGCTGCCTTGAAGGAGGATCGGTCAGGAAAATCTCCCCGACGGGGATGGTGACGACGCTTGCACAACCTGCACGAGTTGGGTCTCGAGTTGTGTATTATGTAAGTTGTATTGCGGTAGACGCCGCAGAAAATGTATATGTCGTAGAAGGTCGATGGCTGAGGAAAATAAGTCCAAGCGGAGAAATGACGACGGTAGCGGGCATGGACCGGAATGGCGTCGGAACGCCCCTGCCTTTTTCTTGGGAACCCAGCGATATGATTCGAGACGCCGCCGGAAACTTCTATTTTTCTGAGGGACAGGGTTTTAGGATATCTAAATTGGATACCAGCGGCAACTTGACCACCTTTGCGGGGAAAGCGGGGGTCGCGGGGTATATTGATGGAGCCGCCGCGGACGCACGCTTCGGTTTCCTGGCCGGAATGATAATGGATTCCACGGGAAATGTATGGGTGGTAGATCGCGATAACCAATGCGTCCGAAAAATCACTCCCCAGGGTCAAGTGTCGACCTTCGCGGGCGGCCTCGGTATTTATGGCTACAAGGATGGCATCGGCCGGGATGCAAAGTTTTTCAATCCGATCGGAATCGCAAGTGACGCCTCGGGTTGTTTGTACATCACCGAAGCGTCCAATCATATTATCCGAAAAATCACCCCATCGGCCGAGGTCACCACGCTGGCGGGAAAAGTGGCTTCCTTTAAAAACACGCTCATTTACTGTCCCGTCGATCCCACCGTAGAAGTCGGCTCTCCGGGGCACACGGGGTGTGAAGATGGGCCGGGCTACAATGCAACATTCAACCGCCCGCAGGGAATCTGCGTGGGGAAGGATGGAACGATCTATATTGCCGACACCGATAATCATGTGATCAGGAAAATCTCCGCCTCCGGTACTGTGACGACTTTGGCCGGTAAATCCTCTTCGGCCATAAATGGCTTGGGGAAGGCCGCTTCGATGGGGTCCTTTTATGGCGTGGCGATCGATTCAAAAGGAAATACCTATTTTGCAGATAGCAACAATCACGCTATTCGCAAAGTAAGCTCGGAGGGCTTCGTAACTTCCGTGGCGGGACAACCGGGCGCTCCAGGCATAGCCGACGGAGTGGGGGCCAATGCTCAGTTTGATTCTCCACGAGCCATCGCCATCGACAGCGCGGATAATTTGTATGTCTGTGACTATAGCAATTTCACGATCCGCATGATCACGCCGGCCGGGATCGTATCGACGTTTGCAGGGAAGCCGCGTTCGTTCGGGTACCAGGACGGGACGGGCGGGGATGTCCGTTTCGGTGAACTTGAAGGAATTGCCGTCGATAAGAATGGCAATGTCTACGCTTCGGACGCCGGCAACAGCCTCATCCGTAAAATCACCCCGGCCGGGTTAGTCTCAACTTACGCGGGAGTCGTGAGGAAAACTGGCTATAAGAATGGCCCGGCCGCTGAGGCGCTTTTCGATATGCATTCTAATTTTAGCAGCGGGCTGGCGGTCGACAATGCTGGCAATGTTTATGTCGCCGACTTTCAGAATGGTCGCATCCGTCGAATTTCTACGGATAAAATTGTGTCCACGTTTGCCGGTGCCGGTCATGTTGGTGATGCGGCGAATGGCGTGGGTGAGGCCGCAGTTATAATATCACCTTCAGGCATCACCATTGATAAACTTGGAAACCTCTATGTGACTGATGCAAACTGGCACAATGTACTGAAAATAACCCCCCAAGCAGTGGTTACGTCTATCGCAGGATACTATACCGGTGGAATGCTTACGGGCACCGGAAATGACAATGGATATATTGATGGCGATGGACTGTCCTCCGTGTTTAACACACCTGTCGGCATTGCAGTTGATAGCACTGGCCGCTTGGTCGTAGCTGATTGGGGAAATCACGCCCTCCGCGTGATTCGCCCGACAACGCTCCCAGCCATCGCGCCGGCGTTTGCCGCGTTGCCAACGGCGCAGGTCGTAGCCGCGGGTGGGTCGATCACGCTGTCCGCCGCCGCCGCGGGCGAATCACCCACGTATCAGTGGTTCAAGAACAGCGTCACCATCAGCGGTGCGACCAAGGCCTCGCTGACGATCACCGGTGCCGGCAAGGTGGATGACGCGAGTTACAGCGTGTCCGCGACCAATAGTTCCGGCAGTGTGACGAGTACCGCCGTGCGGCTGGCGGTCGTTTCCTCCGTCATCATCACATCAACTCCGGGCAACGTCGCCATCGTCGCTAACGATCGCGCTCAACTCAACGTATCTGCCACGGGTAATGGCTCGTTGGTCTATCAATGGTACCAAGGAGCGACCGGCGTGACGACCGCGCCGATCAGCGGGGCTACCGCAGCCCTCTTCACCACGCCGACGCTCTCCGTTAGCACGAATTACTGGGTTCGTGTCACGGATGCCGGCGGGATCGCCGTTGATTCCGCTGCGGCCACGGTCGCGGTTTCGGCGACATCGCCTTTGGCGGTGACGCACGCCGTGATGGGCCCCGGGTATTCGGGAGGAGGTGCGGTGACGGTCACCAACACCATCACCTACACGGGCGCAGCGCCGTCCTCGATCAGTTGGTCAACGCTTTTGCCGACCGGCTGGAAGTACATCGGCAGCGGCGGCAGCGAGGGCGTGGCGCGCCCCGCCTACGAGCGCGGCGACCTGCTGGAATGGTCATGGACCACCGTCCCCGCGAGCCCGATCACGTTCACCTACACGCTCAGTGTACCTGCCGGCACGACAGCCGATCAGGTGATCGTCGCGCTGGTCGCCAGCCAAGCAGCGGGCGCCCAATCCCAAACGATGGCTAAGCCCGACCCGCTGGTGGTACGCCCCTCCGCCGCCCTCCACTCCGCGGACTCCGACCGTGACGGCCGGATCGGTCTGGTTGAACTCACCCGGGTGATCGAACTTTACAACTACCGCTCCGGCACGAACCGCACCGGCCAGTACAAGTCGAAGGGTGACACCGAGGACGGGTTCGCTCCCGGGCCTTGAGGCACCGCGCATCGGGCTCGGCGCACGGAGCGGGCTCGGCCAGCTCCGTCGAAAGCGTCCGACTCAGCCGGCGGACGCGGCGGGAGCGACGGCTGCGTCCGGCCGAGAACCGTCTATGCAGAGGGTATTTCCGCGGGTAGGCAGCGGCGAAGGGCGTGCCGCGGGTCAGGTTAGCCCGGCGCAAGGGTATTCCATGCCGAGCGGAGGACGCCCGGCGCGCACTTTGCCACACTGCCGGTCAAGGAAACCATTACGACCGGACTGGCGGAAGTGACGACGGCGCCCGCAGTCTACGAGAAAATCGGCGAGAGGCGGACCCTCGAAGTCGAGAGTGTCCTACCCCAGTTGTTCAACCGTGAGAGCGTGTCCGCCCCAGTATATTAGAATTAAAAAAAATATTATTCGATATACTTATGGACACTGGGGGGGGGTAGTGCCAGCTCCTCACTATGAGAACTCTGCGCGCACTCAAAGTCGGAATCTGGCGCGCGACCCCTCGCTATTGGATTACGGCCCGGCCTGAGAGCACCTTTCTCCCGCCGTCGCCAGCGAATCTCAGGAACTGACCTCGGGCACTTCTTTCCGCGCCCGGCCCACTTCTTTCGTAGTCCGCCACCTTTCCCGTCTCGCCCTTTTTCTCATGGAACCGTCACATCCTCAGTCTCTCGCCAGCTCATGCCTACGCTATTCCATGTTTGCGCTCCGCTCACAGCTGAGCCTGAGCTTCCTTTGGTTTGATTCCGGTGCGCAGCGGCTTGCGATCGTCCCGGACCGATGGGCGACGTTCTCCCCGGGCCTCGCTGCGTTCAGTGGCGGCTCGTCCCAAGCCGTTGACCGACTGAAGACTTTTCCGGTGGCTGGCCTGACGATGCCGGCGTGGCCGAGGCTCGCGGCCGAGGATGCTTTTGCTTTCAGGCTCGCCGGCGGCGCGTTCGCCCCACCCCTGTCCCTCCTATCCGCCGAGCCATTTCCGGTTGCGGCCACCCGCAAACCAGGCGTCCCGGTTGAATTGGTCTTTATCAGCCCTGAGATCCTTGCCCACGTGCCGCAGGAAGAGCTCGCCGGGGCGCGGGTGTTTGTCCTCGATCCGGGCAAGGATGTGATTGGCCAAGTGAGTTCGGCCCTCCAAGCCAATCCGGGCGCCTCCGTCGTCCGTCTGATCAGCCACGGTGAACCCGGCAGCCTGATGCTGGCTGGGCAACGGGTGACGCGCGATACGCTGCAGCTCCGAGCGGATGAAATCGCCGGCTGGCGCACGCACCTTGCTCCCGGGGCCGATATCTTGCTCTACGGATGCTCGGTGGCCGGCACGACTGCGGGGCAGCGCTTTGTCGACACCATCGCGGCTCTTTCGGGTGCCGATGTCGCCGCCAGTGCCAACCCCACCGGTTCGGCCGCCCTCGGTGGCGACCTGACGCTCGAGTATGCCTCCGGGCCGATCGAGGCGTTGTCCGGCCGCTTTTCCCAAGCGTGGGATAAATCCGGCTTGATCCTGGCGGCACCGGTTTTCAGCAGCCCTGCAACCGCAGACTTCACCACCGCCGTTGCCGGGTCGTTCACACCTGCGGCGACCGGTTCCCCGACTTATTCGATCGAGCAACAGACCTTTTTTGCCAGCGACTTCACCACCATTCCCCAAACCTGGTCGCAGTGGGGCAACGCTACGCTCAACGGCGGTTCGTGCGTGCTCAACCCCGGCACCATCAATCAAAAAGGTGCGTTCATCCTCCCCAAACTGGGCGCCAGCAGCCCCGGTTCCTTCACCGCCAACTTTGACTACCTCGTTGGTACCACTCCGACGCCAGGCGATGGCACTAGCTTCAATTACGGCATATTGCAAGGCACGAACGGTAGCGCCACCAGCATGACTACTACCGGCCTTGCGGTTGCCTTCATCGACTCTGCAACCCTTCCGAGGATTGATGTCCGCTGGAATAATGTCGTCATCGGTTCGGCCCCGATTGCTTACGCCAGCACAGCCACGCCAGTAGAGATTAAGCTCGATGGCGCTAACTTCCTTACTGTCAGCTACGGCGGCGTCGTGAAACTGCAGATGAATTTGGCCGGCAAGGTCAATGCGGCCGACCGTGCTAATTACCAGTTCGCTTTCGGCGCAACGACCGCAGCCGCAACCAACACCAGCCACGCAATCGACAACCTAAGCATTACCTCCAACGGCGCGCTGCCTACGGGCCTAGCGCTCAACTCGGCCACGGGGATTATTTCTGGCACCGCCACCGCAGCGAACAACCCGGGGAAACAGGTATTTAATCTGGTCGCGACCAACGCCAATGGCGCCACCCGCCAAGCGTTCACGCTGAACCTCGCATCTGGGGCGCCGGTGTTCACCAGCGCTGCCACCAATCCGATGCTGCCCGGCGTCGCCGGTACCTTCACCGTCGCGGCCCCCGGCACTGCCGGGGCCACCACCTACGGCGTCGGCAGAACCATCATCAACACCACGCTGGCCGATGCCACCACCCTGCCGGCGGGTGCTTACATCAACGGCAGCGCCGAGTTCAACGCCAGCGCGCTGGAACTGACCCAGAATGTTGCCAGCCAAACCGGCTCGGTACAGTTCCTCGGCCAGGGCGCGGAAAACACCACTTCATTCAGCGCAAGTTTCAATTACAAGGTGGGCGGTGGCACCTCCGTGGGTGGCAATAGCATCGCCTTCACCTACGGCGCTCCGGGGGATATCACCAAGGGCCTGAGAGTGACTTTCACTGAGATCGGTACCGTCTTCCCTTTCTCCAACACCAATCTAAAGGTTGAGCTTTTTTATCAAGGCGTATCGCAAGGCAGTCAATCGATTGCTAACCCCTATTTAGGTAATTACAACTTCCTGCCCATCCGCTTGACCATGAGCGACGAAGGGCGGTTGCAGGTGTATGTCAATAATGTGCTGGCCTACAATGCACAAAATCCTGCCGGTTACCAAACTGCCGACAAGTCGCTGTGGGCGTTCGGCTTCCAGGGCGCCACCTCGGCCGCCAACACCAACGTCCACATCATCAAAAATCTGGTGATCGGCACCAACGGGGTGCTTACCCCGGGCCTGACCCTTGATACCACCACCGGCGTGATCAGCGGTACGTTGCCCGTGGGCACGGCGGTCGATAGCTATGTGCCGATCACGGCGACCAACTTGGCAGGCACCAGCGTGCAGTCGCTCAACATGAAGGTGTCGGCCAGCAACCCGCTATCGGGCCAACGTCCCGGCAACGGCGCCAGCGTGGGGGGCGCCAGCGCACTGGGTGCGACCGGGCAGGAGTTCCGGAACCTGACCGCGTTCGCGGCGCTGAAAGCCGATGGCTCCGTGTCGGTATGGGGCAACACCGCCAATGGCGGAAAACAGTTAGATGCGCCCACAGGCAGCGGCTATACCGCCATCACTTCCAACGAAAAGGCCTTTGCCGCACTGAAGAACGATGGTTCGATCTTTGCGTGGGGCTTTACCGGCAATGGTGCGACCGGCGAACCCACGGGCACCGGCTACCAGCAGATCGCCGCCACCCGCGACGCCTTCGCAGCGATCAAAAACGATGGCAGCATTGTCGTCTGGGGCAATACGGCGGGCGGCGGCCTCGCCTCAGCGGATACCACCGGCACGGGGTTTGTGCGCCTCTTCGCCAACGGTGGCGGCTTCGCGGCGCAGAGAAGCAACGGCACCGTGGTGAGTTGGGGCAACACCCTCAGCATCAGCAATACCACTCCTCCAGTTAGTGCATCCGCGGTCTTTACACGCATCGTCAGCAACGATTTCCAGAACGGCACCTCCACCTACGGCGCGTTTGCAGGCCTGACAGGCGGCGCGATCTTCACCTGGGGTTCCTCCCTCGTCGGCGGCACCGGCGTCGGCAAGCCCACTGGAACCCAGTGGCGAGACCTTGTCGCCACCAGCAGGGCCTTCGCGGCGATCAGCTTTAACGGCGATGTCGCATCGTGGGGCAACACCGCTTACGGTGGCACCAACGCCCCCAGCGACAGCGGCTACAAGCAGATCTACGCCAACGGTTCCGCGTTTGTGGCTGTGCGGCAGGACGGGTCCCTTAGCGCGTGGGGTGAAGCAGCAGCTGGCGGCTCCGGGGCGCCCACGGTCACAGGCTACACGCAGATTTACTCCACTGTCGCCTCATTTGCGGCACTCAAGGCCGACGGTTCGATCACGGTGTGGGGTAACACCACCGAGGGCAACAGCACCAAGGCGCCGACCGGCACGGGCTACACCCAGATCTTCAGCACCGGCACCGCCTTTGCGGCCCTCAAGTCCGATGGCTCGATCAGCGTGTGGGGCAACACGCTCCAAGGTGGAGCCAATGGTCCCGGCGGCACCGGCTGGACAGAGATCACCTCTTCGGGCTCGGCGTTTGTCGCGCTCAAAAGCGATGGCACGCTCTTTTCGTGGGGTTCCTCATTGGCTGGCGGCACGGGTGCGCCTGCCGGTAACTTCGCCACAGTGCAGTCGCCCACTTTGGCGGCCCCGTCTTTCCCACTGGCAGCAAGCGCGCCCGTGAACTTTGTAGTAAATCAAGTGGCGGTCACGCAGATTTTGCCGGGCATTCAGGGCGAAGGCCTTAACTTCACGGTAAGCAGCGGCGCCTTGCCACCCGGCCTGACCCTCGACGCGGTCAGCGGCTGGATTACCGGCACGCCAGGCCAGCGGGGAGCGTACTCCTACACGGTAACGGGCACCGGCCCTGCCGGCACCGTCAGCCAAGCGTTCAACCTGACAGTGGTGAGCTCCACGCTGCCGAACCAACGGCAGGGTGCGGGCGCGGCCTTTACCATCGGGACGGGCCAGCAGTTCCCCAACTCGGGAGCCTATGTTGGCCTGGGCGTCAATGGCACCCTCACCGCTTGGGGGGTCTCCTCGGTGGGTGGCAGTGGTGCGCCCACGGGCACCGGTTATACCCAGGTTTCTTCGAATAATAATGCCTATGCGGCACTGAAGTGGGATGGCAGCATCACGGCTTGGGGCGATTCCGCGTATGGGGGCCTGAACGCACCCACCACCACCGGCTTCGAGGCAATCTATGCGAGTCGGCAGGCGTTTGCCGCCCTGAAGTCAGATGGTAGCATCCTGGCCTGGGGCTCCACCTCTTCCGGTGGCGCCAATGCCCCCACGACCACAGGATTCACCAAGATATTCGCCGGCGCGGACAGTTTTGCCGCCATGAAGGCGGATGGCAGCATCACCGTCTGGGGTGATACCACCTATTTGGCTACGGGGACCCCTACTGCCACCGGCTTTACCACCATCAGCCCGAACAAGAGCGCCTATGCCGCGCTGAAGGCGGACGGCACCATCACCGCCTGGGGCAATGCGGCGGGTGGCGGCTCGGGCGCACCGACAGGCACCGGCTATAGCACAATCTATTCCAGCAACGGTGCCTATGCGGCGCTGAATCGCAACGGCAGCATCGCCGTGTGGGGAGCCGCGGACAATGGCGGTACCAGCGCCCCCGCAGGGACGGATTTTGTCGATATCTTCACCTCCGCAAGCGGTTTTTCTGCCTTGCAAACCGACGGCTCCGTCGTGTCGTGGGGGGCGACCGGCACCCTGATCAGCGCCGCCCCGACGGGCGCCGGGTTCACGAATGTGTTTTCCACCAGTTCCGCCTTCGCGGCGCTCAAAGCCGATGGCTCGATCACGGCATGGGGCACTACTTCCACGGGCGGCACAGGCGCGCCCACCGGCACTGGCTTCGTCCACGTATTTTCCAATTCGGCTGCCTTCGTAGCGCTCAAAGCCGATGGTTCAATCTCCGCCTGGGGCACTGCTTCCGCTGGCGGCACCGGCGCGCCCACGGGCACAGGCTTCACCCAGATCTTCAGCCGGCCTAACAGTTTCGCCGCCATGAAGGCGGATGGCACCATCACCCCCTGGGGCACCTCAGCCGTCGTCGGTGCTTCGCCCCTGGCATTTACCACGCTACAAAACGCCACCTCGGTGCCCCCCTCCCGCGAGTACGGCATCTCCGGCAACCTGCCGAATCTTCCCCAGTCTTTCGCAACCACCACCGTGTATGCCGGGCTCAACGGCGTGGCGGGCTTGCAGGTGGGCGCCTTTGGTGTGGGCGTGGGCACCGCCCTCACCTCGGGTAGCCTGCCCCCGGGCATCACCCTTGACGGCGCGACTGGCTATCTGGCGGGCACCCCAACAGCTGCGGGCACCTACACCTTCACGGTGACCAGCTACAACGAAAGCGGCGAATCGAGCCAAGCCTTCAAGGTAGTTGTCGCTTCAAACAGCGCCGCAGCAGCTCCCTCCTGGCTGGCCACCACTTCGATCGGCTACCCCAATTACACCATTGGTCAGGCGGTCGCCTACAGCCTGGCGGGGAGTGCGGCGAATTCGACGTATCAGGTGGTCACCGGGGCACTGCCCCCTGGCTTAGGCATAAGCACCACAAGCGGAGTCGTGAACGGCACGCCCACGGTGCCGGGCATCTACCCGTTCACCCTGGCGGCGTCTAACAAACTAGGTGTGGCAGCCCAGGTGTTCACCATCGCCGTCAACGATGGCACCCTGCCCAACGAGCGCATCGGCCAGGGGTCCACCCTCGCGGCCCAGTCCACCGGCCGGCAGGGCCTGAACGAGATCGCTTTTGCAGCGCTGCAACCGGACGGCACCATTGTCACTTGGGGGGAGAGCGGCTCTGGCGGAACCGGAGCTGTCGGCGTGCCTACGGAAAACGGCTATGTCCTGATCACACAAACCTCACGCGCTTTTGCTGCGCTGCGGCAAGATGGCTCCATCCGTTCGTGGGGTGACACCGGCTACGGTGGCACCGGCGCCCCCACGGGCTCGGGCTATGTGCGGCTCTATGCAACTGCTTCCGCTTTCGCAGCTATGAAGCCGGACGGTTCTATTACCACTTGGGGCGACATCGCAAACGGCGGCACCCTCAACCCACTTGCTACCGGCACTGGCTACACCCAGATCTTCACCGGCAGCAAAGCCATGGCCGCTATGAATGCCGCTGGCAGCATCACCGCCTGGGGTGACGCTGGCACCGGCGGCACCGGTGCGCCCACGACCACCGGCTACACGACCATCACCGCCAACGGTAGCGCGTTCGCGGCCCTCAAGAGTGATGGCTCAATCGTAGCCTGGGGCGATACGACCAATGGTGGCGGCACCAGTGCGCCCACCAACAACGGCTACATTGCAGTCTATTCCAACCCCAACGGGTTCGCAGCGTTGCGAGGCGACGGCACGATCACAACTTGGGGCGCCACCTTCGCCGGGGAAAGGGCGTTCCCCGGAGGCAACAATTTCGTCAGCATTTCTAGCAACAGCGGTGCCTACGCAGCGCTAAATACCAGTGGCAGCATCGTGGCATGGGGATCCGCCACCAAGGGAGGCAGCAACTTCCCCACAGGCACCGGTTATACGGCCATTTATTCCAACCAAAATGCTTTTGCTGCCCTGAAGGCGGACGGGGCTATCACATCCTGGGGTCTCATCACCAGTGGCAGCACCGGCACCCCCGTGGGCACGGGATTCACAAAAATCTATTCGAACCTGCAGGCCTTTGCGGCCATGAAAGCCGACGGATCCATTAAATCCTGGGGCAACGCCAACTACGGCGGTGCCGGCAGGGCCCCCACTGACACCGGCTTCACGCAGGTTTTCGCCAACGGCTCCGCCTTCGTGGCCCAGAAGGCCGACGGCAGCATCACCGTCTGGGGCGCGACCGCCAGCGGCGGCGTTGGCCAACCCACGGGCACGGGCCTAGCGATCGCCTCTTCGCGGGCCATGATTCCTTACTACGAGAGTGGCGTCACCGGCGAAGTGCCGACGGCTTACGTCAGTACCACGATCGGTACGGACGGAGGGGCGGGCGTGAGCGCCTACCAGTTGGGCGCCTTGGGTGCCGGCACCTGGAGCCGGATCACGGCGGGCTCCGTGCCCGGATTAAACCTCAACGCGGCCACGGGAATTTTGACCGGGACGCCGACCACGGCCGGCACCCACACCTTCACGGTCACCTCCAGCAGCAGCGAGGGAACGAAGGATCAGGTGTTTACGCTAAGGGTGAAAGCCGCCCTGGATGTACTTTCGCCCGGCCAGCGGACGGGAAGTGTTCCGAATCAGGGTGGAACGTTCCAAAACACCGGCGCCTTCGCGACACTGGATGTGGACGGGGCAATCACCACCTGGGGCGATGGCGCTGCTGGCGGCACCGGCGCGCCCACGGGCACAGGCTTCACCCAGCTGTTTTCCAACCAAAGAGCCTTTGCCGCGCTCAAATCGAATGGGTCAATCACCACCTGGGGCGATGGCGCTGCTGGCGGTACCGGTGCGCCGGCGGGCACAGGCTTCACCCAGCTGTTTTCCAACGGCCGCGCCTTCGCGGCGCTCAAAGCCGACGGGTCGATCACGACCTGGGGCGATGGCTCCGTCGGCGGCACCGGCGCGCCCACCAGCACAGGATTCACCCAGATATTTGCCAATCCCGGTGCCTTTACCGCGATGAAGGCCGACGGGGCGCTCACCTCCTGGGGCAATGCCGGCTACGGCGGCACGGGGGCGCCAACGGGCACCGGATTCACCCAGGTATTTTCCTCGACCGCTGCCTTCGCGGCACTTGATGCCTACGGTTGTGTCGTCGCTTGGGGCGATGGTTCATTTGGCGGCACGGGCGCGCCAACAAACAACAACTACAAACAAGTGTTTTCCACTAGCGGTGCCTCGGGCGGCGCCTTCGCCGCACTCAGGTCCGACGGTACGATCGCCGCTTGGGGCGACGCTAGCTTGGGCGGCACAGGTGCGCCAACGGCCACTGGCTTCACCCAGGTCTTTGCTACAAGAACAGCCTTCGCGGCGACTGCTGCGAATGGCGCAATCACCGCCTGGGGAGATACCTTCGGCGGCGGCACGGGCGCGCCGTTAACAGCCGTGAATGGCTTCACGCAGGTTTTTGCAACAGCCTCCGCCTTTGCAGCGCTAAAAAATAATGGCTCGATCGCAGCCTGGGGCGATAGTTTATCTGGCGGCACCGGTGCGCCCGGTTCCACAGGCACAGGCTTTACGCGTGTGTTTTCCACCAGCAGCGCCTTTGCTGCGCTGAAAACCGACGGTTCGATCGTTGCATGGGGCAACACAGATAACGGTGGGATCGCACCCACAGGCTCCGGTTTCACGCAGGTGTTCGCCACTAGCGGTGCCTTCGCGGCACTCAAAGCCGACGGTTCGATCACCGCATGGGGCAATTCTAATCAGGGTGGCAGCAACGCGCCCGCGGGTACCGGTTTCGTGGCTGTGCAATCGGCTCAGCGGAGCGCCCCGGTGTTCACTGCTTTCCCGGCGAATTCGGCGCTCGCGGCCAGCGCCAGCCAGCCGTTCTTCGCCCACCTGGGTGCACAGGGTGTGGGTTTGCGCTATGAGATCACGGCGGGCTCGCTGCCCACCGGCCTGACCCTGGATGCCACCACCGGCGTGCTGAACGGCACCCCCACCCAGTCCGGCACCTTCCCCTTCACGCTGGCCGCGAGCTCGACGGCGAGCTCGGCGGAACAGACCTTCACGCTCGTGGTGCCGCAGGCGGCAGCGGCGCTCGTGACCACGTGGCCCACCGCGGCTGCGATCACCTACGGCCAGACCCTCGCCGCGGCGGCGTTGACCGGTGGCACGGCGTCGGTGCCGGGTAGCTTTGCGTTCACCAGTCCCGCCACCGTGCCGAATGCCGGCACGGCTACGCAGGGAGTGACGTTCACGCCGACGGATACCACCAAACCAGCCGAAACGAGCACGGCAGCCCTCACCGTGAACAAAGCTACGCCCACGATCAGTTGGGCGACACCGAGTGCGATTACCTCCGGCACCGCCCTCTCCGGGACGCAGCTCAACGCCACCTCCGCTGTGGCGGGTTCCTTCGCCTACAGCCCTGCCAGCGGCACGACGCCGAACGCGGGCACGCAAACGCTCAGCGTGACCTTCACGCCGAACGACACAGCCAACTACAACACGGCGAGCGCATCGGTCTCGCTGACGGTGAGCACACCTTCAGTTGATCCCTCGATCACCAGTGCCACCTACGACGCAGCAACAGGTGTCCTGGCCGTCACTGGCACCAACTTCGCGGCCAGCAACGGGGCGACTAATGACATTGATGTCACCATGCTCACGCTCACAGGAGAAGGTGGCAGCACCTACACCCTGACATCGGTGAGCGTTGAAATCAGCAGTGCGACAGCCTTTTCGGTCACACTGAATCCAACGGACAAGGGCCAACTCAATCAGATTATCAATAAAAACGGCACCGCTTCTACTGGTGGTACGAACTACAACATCGCAGCAGCAAGCAACTGGAACCCTGCCAACACGGGCGCTGCTGACCTCACAGGTAATGGCATCACCGTCAGCAATGTTGCTGCACCTGTTATCACCAGTGCCACCTACGACGCCTCCACCGGCACGTTAGTCGTCACCGGTACAGGTTTCCTCAAGCTCAATGGCGCGACCAATGACATTGATGTCTCCAAACTCACCATCACAGGTCAAGCGGGTGGCACACGCGCACTGACCTCCAGCAGTGTTGAGATTACAAGCGGCACCTCTTTTTCGCTCACCCTCAACAGCGCAGACCAAACAGCACTCCTCAGCCTTCTCAATAAGAACGGCACCTCTTCTCTAGATAGCAGCACCTACAACCTTGCTGCCGCAGAAGACTGGGCTGCTGGCGCTGATGCTTCTGTGGTCGTTGCAGACCTCACCGCTAATGGAATAACGGCTTCCAACTCCGGTGATACCATCGCTCCAGCCGTTACCTCCTTCTTAATCTCAGATACCGCCTTAAAAATTGGCGACACCGCCACCGTTACGCTCACCTTCTCAGAGTCCGTAACCGGCTTTAGCAGCGCCGCTGATATCACCGTTGAAAACGGCATCCTCTCGGCGATGACTTCCACCGACAACATCACCTGGACTGGCACCTTTACGCCCACCGTAGCCCTCGAAGATTCCACCAATATCCTCAGTCTGGCTAATACCTATACCGATCTCGCTGGCAATGCGGGCGTCACCGCCACCACAGCCAACTACAGCATTGATACCAAGGCACCGACCCTCACCGCCGTCGCCATCGCGTCCAACAACGCGACGCCGACCCAAGCTCAAGTCGGTGACACCGTCACCGTGACCTTCACGGCGAGCGAAGCGATCG
>Ga0114974_10001692_pt1 | contig 17343 bp, 7 predicted proteins | sample S_130206_EF_Meta_FD_87318 | JGI IMG/M metagenome (GOLD analysis project Ga0114974, IMG submission 87318) | Freshwater microbial communities from Lake Simoncouche, Canada to study carbon cycling - S_130206_EF_MetaG | ecosystem: Environmental > Aquatic > Freshwater > Lake | place: Lake... | reverse complement strand
CGCTTATGGGTTTACCTCAGGGCGAGGCAAGCACCGTATGGAATCGCAGAGTAATAAACTGCGTGTCAACAACACAACGTGGTGCAACATTACGATCTCATCAGGTAACGCTTCAGTTGTGGACGCTCTGCAGAACCTAAAGAGTACGGCAGATGGCGAGCTTCGTCGGGTGCTTGAGGTTGCTTTCCACAAATACACTGGCTCTACCAAGGCTGAGATTGATGAAGTGTTTGGCAAGCTCAACACCAACTACGGTTTGGCAGGCCCGATTTACATTCAGTACATCATTGACAACCACGACCACGTTATGAAGCTGCTTGCTGACATGCAAGCCAAAGTGGACAAAGCGCTGAACTTAGACCAGACCGACCGTTTCTATTCTTGCTTACTGACATGTGCCTTTGTGGGTGCCTTGATTGCAACCAAGCTGGGTCTGATTAACATCGACATGTCGCGCATCTATCACTACGCTTTGGGTGTGGTGCGTGAGACGATTGCATCCAACTTGTCTAGTGTTGGCAATCCTATGACTGTGGCACAAGAAACTTTGGGTGCCTTCATCAACGAGAACGTCAACAACGCAATGGTAGCGGCATATACACCCAAGGGTGGTTTGCCTGAGAGACCGGCACTGACTCCTAAGGGCAAGCTAGTTATGCGGTACGACCCTGATACCAAGACGCTTGCAATCCCTGTGGCGGAGCTACGCAAATACTTTACGAGCAGGCAGGTGGATGTCAGGGACAGCTTAACTCGGCTTACTACCGCAGGGTATATCAAGCATGGAGGCAAGTCACACCCAACTCGTATTGGTGCGGGAGCCGTTGGTGGGCTTAGTGGTATTGCAGTACGCTGCTACATCTTTGATGGAGACGTAATTGGCATCGACGAAACGGCGTTCGCGCAAGCGGAAGTTTCCGGCAGTTAAGACACCCAAGGCTCCAAAACCAAAGCCAAAACTGTCGGACAACCTGAGAGTACTCACCCTGTTTGGGGTTGAGTATTTTCTTCATTGGGAGCGGTTTGTACTTGGGAGTTCGTTCTTTCTGCCGACCACTGCAACTGCCGTGCAAGTGCGAGACGCACTCCTACCGGCCACTAGGTTTCTTAAAATCAAAATAGAAGTACGCTCCCGCTGTGAATACGGGAGGTACGGAGCACGAGTCTGGCGCGTTTACTGAAGCTTGCGGATTTCAGTCTTGGCTTCACGCAGCCAACGTGTCAGGTCAACTTCCATCCGCTTGAGTTCCTCAAGGTCAGTTTCACGTTCCGCTTTGCTCATCTCTGCAGCACCGTCGGGGCTATTCAAGAATTTGCGGTAGGCTCGTGTGCGCTCGAGTTGTTCAAGCGTAGAGTTGATTGCAGACTCAAGCGTCAGTTCAGGGATGTGCGCTTCGGCATAAGCTTCAGCGCGGTCTATGTCAGTTTTCATCAACTGGCGCAAGGTGTTGTTGGCTTTACCAACTTTCTCACGTTCGTCGTAGAACTCCGTCAAGCTGCGTGTGCCGATGGGATCGTACATATAGTTGCTTAGCAACGCATACTTGTGCAGTGGGCGGTCTATACGCGTTGGGTTCAGCAAACTATCTGTCATCATCGTCACAAGTGCAGCGGTAGAACCTAAGTAACCACTGAGCATGTTGTCGATCTGGATAGGTGACACAGCATCAACACCGATTACGTCACGGCTAAAGTTAGAAATGACTTGTGCCAACTCCGACGTCTTAGACGTTAGCCGCATGCTGGGGTCTTGCTGTTTCTGGTAGATACCTTCCAGTTCGCGCCCTGTGAAGAACGAGTAGTTTGTCCATGCTTCGATCAACGGCTTGACCGCTTGTGGGATTGGCACAGTGCGTTCAATGTATTGTTCTGACATGTATTTGGCAGAGGCGCGGATAGCTTCCAAGGCAGTCTGTTCTTCTGGTGTACCAGAGCGACGCAGGTATTCAATCACGGTCTCTGGGATTACCTTGAAGATAGCGCCCAGTTCGCCCGGCACAGGAATCTTGTATCCACCGGGGAGAATCCAGTTACTGTTGCGTGTGCGCAAGTCCATGTCTTTGTAGTCATCGTCATCACCTGCAATCAGAGCATACATGGTGCTCAGAGCGGCTACGGTACCTGCACGGCTCCAGAACAGTTGGCGAGCTTGCGCACGACCAACAGAAGAGCTTGAATCTTTACCTGAGGCTGCGCGGTACAGCACGTCCATACCTTGTACATACGCGTTAAAGAACGGAATGGTTGCCGTTGCAATTGCAATAGTTTCGCTGGCTCCACGGCGACGGAAGTTAATGAACTCACGGGCACGGGACTGCGCCAACAACATGTCGTTGTTGCTTTCGTTTAGCGTTTGCTCGTAGATAGCTTTACGAACTGCCAAGTCAGACGCACGGGTAATACCGTCGAGGCGGTGCAAGATAGTGCCCAGTGTTTTAGACCCGAGCGCTTCACGCTGACGATAGCCCAAGTCCTGCAGTAACGACACGGCAGGTTTGCCTTGCTGGAAGTCATACTCGCCAGTCAGACCAAGCGCACCAAACTCTTTGACGATCGGATGCTGGATGCCCCGCAACTCAGCTACGGCCAGCTTGCCAAAGTTAGCCAACGACATACGCAATAGAGCGCCGGGGTTCTTCACACCGGAGGTCAGCATCGCACGTTGCACGTCATCTGTTACCTGCTTTAACGCAAACGGTGGCAAGATTGTCACTGACTTACGCAAGATGTTAGAGAAGGCACCCAGTGTGCGCATAATTGCCATCTTGGGTGGGTTCAGGTCTTGGAAAGCAGCTACGTCGTAATGCGATGGCAACTCCCAATACATAGCCTCGCCATTAATGAAAGCTTTGGCAGTCTTGCCTTCAGTGCCGGGAACGCGTGATGCTTTGCCTGTGAACCCTAAGTCTTCCAGTCCACGCAGTGTTTGCACACGCGCATCGTTGTTCATGACCTGACCAACCATCCAACCCATTGTGTTCAGATAGTTTTCAAACACGTTGCCAACTGGACGCTTGAACGAACCAACCAACTCTGGGTCTTTGGTCAGTGCCAATGGCGAACGGCCAGTGGTCTTTTTGGTCATGGAGAACTTTTCGGAGAAGTCATCAATACGGTCAAATGGCACGTAGCCAACCACGGACTTCCACTCTTCTGCTTTTTCTTTTGACAGACGGCCAACTTCAACCATCTTTTCAATCAATGCAATACGCGGCTTGTCCATTGCAGCATTTAGCTTTGCATAGACTGGGTCTGAGTTGTACTCTGCGACCAGCACTGCGCGGTCTCTGTCATTGATGTGCTTGGGAAAGTCTGGGTTGACCTTAAGCACTTCATCCAAACGCTTGGCTTCCAGTACGCGACTTGCGTACTGTTCGGCTTCTTCATTGGTGCGACCAGTCTTCTCACCCCATGCGTAGATCATTGGAAACACATCAGAAGGCGCACCATCAGCCGTGCCAACTGCACGGTACAAGCCTGTTGCCTTGTCTTTGGTTAGCGTGCCATTCTGGAAGTACTCCAGCAGAATCTTGCTGTAGTCTTGTGCTTGACGATACAGACCCATCGGGTTGATCTTGCCCATGTTGTCACGGACGGCACCGTTGAACGTACGACTAAACTTCTCTTCGATAGCAGCGGCAGAATCAACAGCAGCAACGCGGAACTTAACGCCCTTGGTGGGGTCGCCCTCTTTTTGCACACCGACGATCATGTCCTTGAGGCCACGCTTGTCTGTTGGGGTCAATGGCCCCATGGAATTCACAACGTCTTGTGCTGTGTATGTGGAGGACATTGCGTTTTGCAGAGGCTGTAGATTACCTGCAGGCGTGCTTGCTTTTTGCAACCACGTGTCGGCACTGCCGGGACCCATTGCATCTAAGAAGTCGGCAACGGCTTTGGCCGGGGGAAACTTACGCCCAGTGACAATCGCTACCAAGTCACGCATCATCTGCGCAACTTTAGAGAAGAACTTTTCCGTAATAGTCAAAGGCTTAGCGGATGTAGTCGACCAGCGGGATACGTTATCGGCAAACCACTCAGAAAATCCCAGCCAGTATTGGCGATCGGCAAGAGCAATTTTGTCAATACCAATGTCGGGAATCTTCCCTTCCGCTTCCATGCTTTCGGCTTGTTTACGGTTTCGCAAAGACATTATGAGGTCTTTGACTTTCTTGCCTTTCAAGCTATCTAGCCAATCGTCGTACTCGTCCATGACGGCTCTTTGGGTAGCGGCGGGTGCGTTTTTAAATGCTACACGGTCAATGATGTGACCCAACTCGTGTGCCAACACCTCAAGGGTTTCTGCTTCAGGGTCGCCCTTTCTAAAGAACAACACAAAGTCCTTACCGGTTGGGCCAAACGGTGCGGCAGCGCCTACCTGACTATCACCGGGTTTTGCCCGTGCCATTGGCGTATAAAACCTACCGTGAAGATGCAGATCGTTTACCGCATTAGGTTTGGCTACATCTTCAGAATGGAACAAGAAGATACGAACGTCACCCATGCCCAAGCTCTTGGTCAACTCACGCAAGTAATCTGCATATCGGCTGTCCACAGAATCGCCAGCTACGATGTTTGATGATTCGCCAGTGAACGGACCGTCTGGGTATTGGAGCGCTAACTTGGCATCTTCAGCCATAGCTTTCTTTTGCTCGTCCCGCAGCTTATCCAACTGCGCATCTGTAAATGTTTTACCAAAATTGGAATAGGTGTCAGCGCTATCGGAACTTACATACGTGCCTAATTTTTTTGCCGCCACACCATAAACGGCTTGTCCAGTACGACTATCAGCATATTTAATAAGCGCAACGTCGGCATCAGCGTAAATAATTTCACCAAAGACTCGACCATTAGTTGCGGCTTTAACGGCCCAATCGGGGTTTTCTTTGCGTGGCTGTAAGTCCAACTCAGCTTGGCGGTCGTCTTTGGCAGTAGGTGCTTCTTCCTCGGGCGCGGCTTCGCCACGTCCTTTGCGTTCGGCGTACGCAACTTCCTCGCGCTTGGACATGGGGAACAGCATGCCTTGAGGTCCACGCAGGATTTCTTTTTCACCTTCTTCCATGCCTATCTCGGATGTACCGACAGGCTCACGCAGCTTTTCTGGCAGTTCTTTGGGCTCAGGCTTCTCAGCCTTTGGTGCAGGGGCAGGCGCTGCTTTAGGTGCTGGGCGCTCTTTCAGCTTGCGTTCGACTTCCTCCAAGCGACGCTTGACGTCTTCGGCTTCCGCTTTGCGTGCGGCTTCCTCATCAGCGGTCTCGATTTCTACAGCTTCAGCAGGCTTAGCAGGAGCCGGTGCTTCCACCTTTTTGGCAGGGGCAGCTTTAGGAGTCGGTTTAGCAGCCACCGTTGGTTTCGCAGCAGGTACGGCAGGGGCAGCAGCGCTAGAAGTAGGAGCAGCAGAAGCAGGTGCATTAGGACTCCATGTAATTGGCAACGCTAACGAAGGCGATGTGCCCTTGCGAACGTACTGTATTGAGCCGTCAGGCAAAGTTGTTTTGTCAAACTCGGCAGTAAGTATCCGGCGTGTTGCAGGGCGTGGATTAAACTTTGTACCTGCCTTTATAGTTACCGCATTCACTGCCTTTGGTGCAATTACATCGGTTTTGTATTCTTGGCCGGTTTCTGGGGATGTGCCAATTTTGGGGTTAACTTTCCCACTAATTGAGTTAGGGCGGAATTCAATAAACACACCAGTGTTGTTACCCTGACCTAACGCTAAGTCAGCATTGTTGGAAACAAAAGCACCGGAGTATTCAAACTGCCCGTCGTAGCGCAGTAAGTCATCAAGACCTGTGGTGTTTGTCTCGTGGTATACGGGTTTATCTCTTGCAATAGCTTTGGGCGTAATGCGAGACGGCCCGACTGGGAATGATGGGATTGACTCTACATCAGGGGCTACTGCAGTGGGCTGCGTTCCTTGAGTTGTAGCTCCCGTGCCAACAGGTTGTCCAGCAGGTGCCAGTCCGCGTCCGTCAGGTGTTGCAGGTGCAGCGGCGGTGGTGGGTACTCTGGTTCCGGGTTGTACCACGTTGGGGACGGCAGGCTGACCAGATACTCCCACGCTTGGCTGACTTCTTCGGGGCTGATTGACTGGCTTAGGCTTATTCGTTTGGGTAATGGGCGCGACATTTGGTTCCTCCACAAAACCTTCAGGTACGGGTGCAGTCAGGTATTTCAAGATTTGTGCGCGTGATCCTGTACCCAGCAATAGGTCTGGGTTGTTACCAACAAGCACTTGGATTTCAGCAGGTGTTTTACCTAAGACGTTTTGCTCAAGCCACTTTTTGGATGTGCGCATCGGAACGCCAATGTCGTCTAAGTCCTGTTGAGTGATCTCTGTTGGACGTGCAGGGATCGGCAAGTCACGTCGAACGTCTTTACCTTCTGGCACTGAACGCAGGGGCAATCGATACTGGCCACCCTTACGTTCTTGTAGCTTTTGAGCTACATCCGCCGCAGCTTGCGCATCCAATTCTTCTAATCTACGACGGGCTTCTTCCTGTCCACGAGTCAGGCGACGAACAGGTTCCGGTATCGCAGTATCCGGACGAAGTGCCTCGGTCTCAGGGAACAAACTTTGTTGCGCAGACTTGGGTGCCTCTGCGATGGCGGGGAATCTTGAACGGGCTTCGGCATCCGTTTGTTTTTCTGCGCGAATACTGGCCACTTCGCTCTCATGCAGAGACAGAATCTGATCGTTCAAGTCTTTGACACGGGCCTTGACTTCTGCAGTTTGTGGCTGTTGTTTAAGTGCTTCACGCTCCTTAACTAAGTCAGCGTAGTCGCGTTGGAAGTCCAAGCCAAGGTCAAGCTGCTGGCCTTGCTGCACTGCAGCAGAGGTAGGTTCCGGTGCTTCTTTGGGAGTAGGCACTTTCTTGCCCATCTCTTCTTCGGTAAACAACGTACCTTGCGTACCAACAGGTGCTTCGGGGGCTATCTGGGGGCCGGGCTCTGCCTTAGGTGCGGGTGGTGGAGGTGCGCTTTTTGCGCCACGACGACCGGGGATCGCCATATCAAGTAATACGCTGGCTAATGCACCAACACCTGCGCCGTACGCGCCTTCCTCACCGGAGCCCTCCAGTAAAGCTTGGTTGGGTTTATATACACCTTTAGCAATGGCATTTTGCGCAATAGCTTGCGCGGCTTCAGTTGCGCCTTCAATACCGCCCGATACTAAAGCGCGGCGCAATACACTTAGGGATTTCCCTACTCCACCGGGGAGAGCGGCAAGGGCCATATCAATAGCTGTATCAAAACCGCCGGGAATTGTTCCCATGGCGGTAGCCCTACTACGTTGCTCAGCGGTTGCGTTTTCTTGTTCTGCGCGTGTGCGGGCTTCGCCTGCTCCTGAAGCCAAACCCATACCGATACCGGCAACAACGCCGGGAGCACCCATGAAAGCTAAAGGAACGGCAGGTACGATTGAGCCCAAACCTTCACCAAGCCTGCGACCTACAGATTCCTCATATCCAGTAGCTGCGGCAAATGGTTCTTTAGCAGCGGTAGCTACAGATTTAATTTTTTCGCGGGCAGTTTTTTCCATTGCTTCTGGCAAAAGTGCAGAAGCTCCGGTAGCCGCGCTTTCAACAAGACCAACAGCGCCGGGAAGAACGCCTTTAGCAAGTTCTTTTACATTGCCCAGAATTGTTTGTTCTGGTTTAGGAGCCGATTGAGCGACTAGCCGTCTGACCGTTGCTTGTATTACGCTTGGGTCAGTGCCGTCGGGAAATTCAAGGACTCGTCCGTCGGCCAGTTGCGCTTCAATCGCCATATATCACCTCATTTGATTTGGTTCCCTTTTGCATCAAACTGCAAGCGGGTGGTTCCGCCGGGGCTTCCTGCGCCGGGGGCTGCGCTCATTGTAATTCCAGTAGCCGCGCTAAACAAGCGCTCTGTTTCTTTCTGAATCATCTGATCGCGTAAAGCTGGGTTTTTAGCAACCTGCATAGACAAGCGCATGTCTTGTTTAATTTGTGCAGTTACGTTGTCCACAGCCTTGTCAGCGATCTGACCGCGTTGCGCAGGAGTCAAGTTAGCACGAGCGTCGCCACGAGCGTTTACCGACGCCATAACACCTTTGAGGTGCATCTCTGCAGTATTCTTAGCCGACGCTGCTTGAACGTCTTGCCCACGGGCAGTGCCCAAAGACTGCATTGTTTCACGGTCAAATTGAGAGCCCAAGTCACGGTCTTTAGCGCGGCCTTCACTGACTTTGCCAGCCACACCAGTCTTCTCAGCGCGTTGGGTATCTTCAACTCCACCCATTAACTCGTTGATTTGTTTGGCATGTGCCAAGTCAGCAGCACGTTTCTGAGTCTCAATGTTAGTGTATGCAGGGGCCAAACCTGACAAACCTTTGTACTGCCCAGACTGACCAAACATCTGAATTAACTCTTGCAGGCCAGTGGGCTTAGTTGACTCATACTGCTGGTTCAATGCGGCAATACGCTCAAGCTTGGCTTTACCAGCATCTTCACCCAATCCAGTACCGGCACGAATGGCGTTTTGCTCAGCAATTAGGTCTTGGACAGTGCGCTCTTTGGGCTTGTTCTCGAGTGACTTTCTGAACATAGCTTCCATGCTATCGGGAGCAGGGGCTGCGGGAGCGGCAGGGGCAACCGGAGCCACAGGACGGGGTGGTTTATTTTGAGCCGCTGCCAATTGCGCAATGTTATTCATGGGAGGCTTAGGCGCAGCAGGCGCAGCCCCAATAGTTTCCTCTGCCGGAGCCCGCAACATACGCGGATCGTTAGCCATGGTAGGACGCAAGTTTTGGCCTTCCGCACGGGCAATCGCCATATTGCGCTCACGTTCTGCTTCTAGTGCGGCAGCTTCTTTACGTCTTTTAGCGCGAGCAACTCTGGCCCACATTGGTAAGTCTTCGTCGTCTTCATCTTTACCTTTTACATCGCTGCCAGTAGGTCCCGCAAATGCAACAATACCGCCACCTGCCATCTGGATGTTGGATGGGAGTTGGTTTACACCAGCCATTTGGGGGCGGGGTTGAGCGTTAGGTTGTGGAATACCTTCTGGCACTTGGCCGGGCATACCTTGCTGTTGTGCTTGCATCAGCGCCATCAAACCAGCTTTTTGCTCAATCTGCTCTTTGACGCTAGGCTGCTCGCCTTGCGCTGCGCCTTCTTGGTTGGCTTGTAATTCAGCAGCTTTTGTTTTAGCTTGCAAAACGCCTGTGGCCACCCATGGTGGAATCATCGCCGGGTTAAGCCCATCTACATATTTTTGTAGTTCGGGCATTGGCATGCCCTCGGCCAGTCGTTGCGCTTTAACTAAATTCATAATTCAACCTCAAGGTTTGATGCCGAGCTTCGAGAGTTTGTCGTACAGCGACGCTAGTCCCGCAATATCACTTTGGATTTTAGAGATAGTGTCTTGGTTAACAGACGTTGTTGATGCACCAATTGGCAAGCCTTCCAGCATCTTACGCTGGAACTCCAAGTTAGTGTAAGGACGCGCTTGCTGTTCTTCCCATTGTTTCTTATCAGCGGCAATACCTTCAGCTTCGATATCACGCTGAGTCTTACCTGCACTCAGCAGATCGCTCATGGACTTCAATCCGTAGTCAGCGCTGTATTGCTTAGATGCTTCTGTAGCTTTTTGTGTGTTTAGGCCACGGTCTTGTTCTGCGTTGAACTGTGCCATGGCTTTGTCGTATGCGGTATTCAAGCCAGTTCCCACAATGTTGGACATGTTAGCGCCCAAAGACCGTTGTGTTTCTGCGTCCATCAAAGCGCTGCGCGAACCGCCAAAAGCACCGGCACTGGTCATCTTTGCGGCATTCCCCTGCTGGGTAATTTGGGACTGACGACGAGCTTCTTCCATCTGGGGGTTGAGCGACGCCATGATGTACGGGTTCATGTACTTGTTTGCTGCATTGGAATCAAACGTGCCCGACGTAAATGTGGTTGGACTGTACCCAGTTTTTGCAATATCGCTCAACCCAGCAAATCCTTGTTTTTGTAAGTCAGATGACCCCGCTGTCAGAGGGCCGCCGTATGTTTGCATAGGAGCGTTGGTCAACGCTTGTGTTTTACCCAACATGTTTGTGACGTAGTCACCCGCCCAAGGAGATAAGGTAGATGTCTTAGATGTATCAAGCGCCACACCACCACCTTCAATAAAGCCCATAACCTCGCCGCCTTTGGCGTATTTAGATGCCGCCAAACCACCGGGCATAAACTTATCGGGGTTGATCTTTTTGCCTTGCTGCTTAGTACCAGTGCGGGCTTGACGGATACGATCCATCATTTGATACAGCTTGTCTGCGCCAGCGTCCGAGTTGCCGTTACCCAAATGAGACACCACATCGGCGGGGATTACAAACTCACCATGGCTCAGTGCTGCTGGTTGGTCGCCATCAATGCTGGATGGAATCTTATCTGCCATACCGTCGGTGCCGCCACGCAAGTAACGACCTTTAGCCGCAGCAATACCGCCAGAAGCCATACCAGTTGTATTAAATTTGAAGTTCGGGTCCATAAGTTGCGCTTGAGTAGGCAGTGCAGCAAGCCCAGCTGCAGTTGATTTGTCGGCTTCTTTAGTGGTAGCTACGGGCGTATTCCAGCCCATAGGTGTCTTACCTATCCACGGATTAACTTCTTTTGCCGCAGGTGTGTACGCAGTCAAAATACCTCTGGCTTGCGCATCAGATGCAGCTTTCGCGGCGGCCAAACCTGCGGTGTCGCCTTCTTTTACGTAACGCGGGTCAGTCGTATACTGGCGGCCTGCAGAACCGGGTCTGCGGTTTGGGTCGTTATATTCAATCTGTTGTGTAACTGCATCCAGCTTAGGAATAGGTACGTTGTAGCCGCCTTCTTTGTCACTACCAGAAAACGCTTTTGCCGCGGCCAATGCAGCTATTAAACTAGCGCCCGGATTGGCCATCATGTTAGCAAACACTTTACCGGCAGTAGGACCAAACGTTTTAGTTGCCCACGTCATTGCACGGTTGTACGCGATCGAATTGCCTTTAGCGTCTGAACTTTCAGTGTTACTAACGGGGGTTCCACTACGATCAACGGTCATTGTTGAGCCGTCGTCGTAGGTATATGTAATATTGCCTGTTTTTGAGTCAACTACTGTTTTGGAATCTTTTGCATCGGGAGCATCACCCCAGAAGTCGCCCGAAACACTTTCACCAGTAGGGTCAACTGAAACGCTTTCACCTACCTCGTTAGAACCATCATCCCAACAGAACTCTTCGTTTTCATCCGTGTCTGGGTTGTAAATTTGTTCGCAAACTTGTGCCATCTTGAGTCCTTAGCGTAGTAGTTTTAGCAGATCGTCCACTGTCATCTGCTCCGCCAGCAGGTCATCAAGGTACCCGCCGGAAGCCATTTTAGTCTTTTCCTTGGATTTTTTGTTGTCTTTTTTCTTGTCAGTTTTGTCTGAATTTTCTTTCAGCAATTCTTCAAGCGTTGCAAACAAATCAAAGTCGTCCATGCCGCCCGCATAGATGGGATCAGTCCTTTCGCCCTCTGCGGATACACCGGTAGTAGGCATCGTAGGAAGTGGCACACATGCGCCGTTAACCAGCACGCATCCGGTTGGGCATATCGGCACACATACACCATTTACGCGTTTGTACCCCGTTTTGCATACCGGCACGCATACGCCGTCGATTCTTTCGTATCCGGGCTGACACTCAGCGGTTTTCTTGATGGGTACGCATTTACCGTTTGCGTCTTTGGTCTGTCCGGGTGGGCAGTCTTTTTCCACTTTCTCACAAGTGCCGGTTTCTAAGTTACGGAGGTAGCCTTCTTTGCAGACAGGAACGCAGACGCCACCAACTTTTTCATACCCATCTTTACAGGTTTCATCGTCGTCAGGTACGCAGATGCCGTTCTCCAAGTGGAAACCTTCGGCGCATTCTTCATCTTTTTTGATAGGCACGCACTGTTTCAAATCCTCGTCGTAAACATAGCCGGGATCGCACTTCTTGTCTTTAATTTCAACAACAGGAATGCACTCCGTACCCGCATCGTTTAGCTCGTACCCTTCTGGGCATTCAAGAGTTTTGGTGTCAGGCACGCACGCGCCCGTAGTCTCATCACGATGGTATCCAGTAGGGCATTCGTCTTCGCCTTTGATAGGCACGCACATCTTCAGGTCTTCGTCGTAGACGTAGCCGGGATCGCACTTCTTGTCTTTAATCTCAATGATGGGGATACATTCTGTACCCGCATCGTTTAGTTCGTACCCTTCAGGACATTCAAGAGTTTTGGTGTCGGGGACACACTGGCCATCTTCATCTTTGTGGAATCCCACGGGGCACTCGTCAGACTTGATGGGCACGCACTGCTTCAAGTCCTCATCGTAGACATAGCCGGGATCGCACTTCTTGTCTTTAATCTCAATGATGGGGATACATTCTGTACCGGCGTCGTTGAGCTCGTATCCTTCTGGGCACGTCAGCGTATCTTTAACACAAACGCCATTTTCTTCATGGTATCCGGCATCGCATACAAGGGTTTTGTCTTCAACGACGTCACACTCGCCTGTTTCTGGATTCAGCACGGTGCCAACTGGACAAAAGTCTTTTTTATCTTTGACGATTACTTCATCAATACAGGCAGTGCCCGCTTCATTTAACACCTTACCGGGCGGGCAGGTAAGTTTTTCCTCAATAGGATCGCACTCACCTGTTTCTGGGTTTAATACGGTACCGACTGGGCACGTCTCTTTGCCGCCAGTAACAACTACGGTGCCTTTATCATCGACAATATCATTGCCAGTTCCACCGGTAATTGTGTCAATCGTAGTTGCGTCTGTATTGGTAGTTTTATCGCCGGTAACAACTAATTCTTCTACATCATCTCCAGTGCCGCCGGAAGTAATAACATCTCCCATATCCAAACCAGTGGTATCGGTTATGTTGCCGCCCGTGCCGCCAGTACCATCAGTTGTAGTACCGCCCGTAGTATCACCAGTTCCACCCGTAGTATCTCCAGCGCCAATCATGTCCAAGATGTCTTGGTTGCTGAGGCCGCTATCCGCAAGTTGCGTAGAGTTTGTGATACCAATAGACGCCAAGAAGTCGGCGGTTGCATCGTCGGAAGTACTGGCTGTGGACGCTGCGATCTGATCTAAGTCGCCTTGAGAACTGGTGAATAAATCTATATCTGACAACAGGTTAGAGCTACCTGTTAAGTTAGTTACGGCAGTGTCTGGCTTAAACCAAGCGTTAGCTGTTGGGTCGTAGTACGAACCTTCGGGCTTGTTATCCGCTTCTGTTGCAGATAGCAGGCTGTACCCAAACGGGGTAGTCACAGACCCGGCATTTTTACTTTCCGCGAAGGTAGGCGTGCCGCCAACGTCCGTTCTAAATACCCCGTCGCCAAGCGACGCAAGCTGAACCCCACCGGGAAGCGTTACGTCTTCACCGGCGTCAGATACTTTGGTGCCGGTAGCGGTTGAGCTTGCTTTGGTAACTGCAGTGCCTAATGAATTAAACGCTGATTGGAGTGCTGCAGGATTGACGGTATCTGAGCTTACGACGTTCAATAATCTTGTAGCGGCGGCGGCAATTTTAAGGTCCGGATTATTTGTTAAGTCCGCCAGTGCGGAAGTAAACCCAGCCGTATCATTGTTTTTTAACGCTAAGCCAGCGCTAGCGAGATTTGCTGCAGTAGTGTACTCACTGGGAACTCCACCAAACAAATTAGAACCAGCGGTAAAAGCGCCCGCCCAATCGTCTTTTTTAATTGCATTTAAACCACGGGCAACGTTCTGCACATCTTTAATGTCAAACCCGCCAATATCGGTAACACCAAACCCCTGTGCGGCATTTAAGCTGCTAAGTACTGCGCCCACATAATTCTCATTGCTAACGGCATTAGCTGCGTTAATTACCTGACCCCATGGGCCTAGCACGTTAAGCGCAAAAGACCCCACTGGCGAATTAAGCATGTTTTTGATAGCGCTGTCGCCACCTTTTAACGCTTCGTATTGAGCTTCCGTCAATATGCCAGTAATAGGAGTTTCGTTCCAGTCTTTACCAGAACTAAATGTGGGGGCGTAAACGTTGTAGTACGTTTTACCATCGGCCCCGGTAAACGGCGCATAGGACTCAACCGTGTTTGGGTTTTGATAGTAGCCGCCTTCATCCGTGTCATGCAAATAGAAGGGCGTTCCGTCTGATGTGGTGGTGCTGGTTAGTACATCACCATCAGTGCCTGTAGTTCCAAAAATGATACTGGGCCAATTATCCGCTGCGTATGTTGTGTCGTTGCCAGTGCCACCCACTACGGTGTCATTCCCAGTGTCCCCGACTACGGTGTCGCTGCCCGTTGTGCCAGTGCCACCCACTACGGTGTCATTCCCAGTGTCCCCGACTACGGTGTCGCTGCCCGTTGTGCCAGTGCCCGTTGTGCCAGTGTCCCCGACTACGGTGTCGCTGCCCGTTGTGCCAGTGCCCGTTGTGCCAGTGCCAGTGCCATTAGATAAAACTGCCAATAGCTCTTCTTCTGTGGTACCCCCACCAGACGTAACATCAGAGTCAGCTGTGGAGGTATTTTGCCCTGTGTACCTGTTGTAGTAATCAGATACGTCGCTTTCGCCAATGCTGTACCGGTTGGCCAGCATGCCCGCTAAACCTTCATTGGCTTCTAAACCGCCAACAGACTGCACGGCAGCGGCTACCTCTTCAGGCGTGGCATCGGGGTTCTGTGAGAACCACCAGTCAACTTGTTCTTGTGTTAATGCCATTATCCAACCTTCCAATTTGTTCCGTCAGAGTACACGGGAACGGCCACTGCGCCGCCAGTCACAACGGTTGCCCCAAATGTAGGAGCTAAAGCATCCGTTACAAAAGCCCTTGCCCCCTTGCCTGAGGTGGCGGCGCTAGGCAGTGTAGCTACAGTGTAGTTTGACAGTTGTGGAATAAGTTCATCTGTTTGTAATTGGTCAAGAATAGCATCAAGCCTATTAAAGTACAGACGAAGCACGTTGTTCAACTGGTCAACATATTGCCGGTCGTAATCTGCAGGGGCCAAGGGTAAGTTAGGCGCAGCAACTTGGTTGATCTCAAACTCAGAAATAACAATCATGAGTTACCCCTGCGACCGTCTTGTTTGATGTCAATACGGGGGCTACCCAACTGCCATGCACAGCCAAGCTGGTTAGACTCAACTTGCAAAATCATCTGACGCCCGCGAACCCTAATGTACACCTGACCCGTAAATTGCTCAATAACAGCAGTGGCCGTGCGCGTAATCGTAGCGCTTGAATTGCCGCCCACAGAGATTGGGTCGTTGTACCCAGAGCCGGAATTCTGCATGGGGATTAGCGTCATAGTTACGTTTGGAGACGCGTTATCAGACCCACGGAAGGTAATGTCAGGCAGCATTCTCCAGACAAAACCAAAGTGATCGCCGTCGTCAATGTCAAACTCAGCAGAACCAATGATTGCGTTAATTGCTACAGGTGTACCGCTTACGTTGTCATCATTGCCTTGCTCATGGTTAACTAAGTTGTAACTGTAAGTGGCTGCTACTGGGTTATTACGCAGGCCAGAGTCCAACCAAGCCGTGCGACCCATTGTGCCGTATGCCCATACGTCTTCCATATAGTTATAGGTAACGTACAGGTCAACTTCATTGCTTCCATCAGAGCAGTAGAACCACCAGATTTCATTAAAACCTTCGTTAGTGCCCGCAAAAATCTGTTCAGCCTGTAAAAGATTAATGTCTTGGAAAATGTACTGACGCAGATCGCAACGTAATGTTTGAACACGACCATCGTATTTATAGAACTTATCTACGCCCATCCAGTAAACAACACCAGAAGCAATAACCGCCGCATTAGGGCCAACGATAGAAATGTTATCGCCTAATAACTGAGTGCTCCAGATAACTGGTGGCCCTTGGTATTGCAAAGAATAAAGGGCTGAGTCAGTAAACACCACAATCTCTTGCCGCGTTTGCACCGCCACAATAATTTCAGAACCGTGAGACAGTCTAGCATCACCAGCTTGGTTTGTTGACTGCGGATACCAATCAACAACGGACTCTTGGGCAGACCATCGGATTAGCATTGGGTCTTGCACAGCGCTATCAAACGGATTGCACCCAAACGCAAACACAAATCGACTGGCGTCTGAGATCAACAAATACTTTTGAATTATAGGAACCGTCGTAATATCCGAAATAGACTGAACGCCAGACTGTGAACCAGACGTTGCAATAGCTGCCCCGCCGGACGTAGCGGATAAATTGGCCGTATTGCCAGATATATTTGATAAGTAGTAGGTTGTTCCGGCGGTTAATCCAGTAGGTAACGCTCCGGTTGTAGCCAGTTTAATGCTAGTTCCTGCGGATAAAGATACGCCTAAAGTAATAACGCAAGGGTTTGCAATAGTTAGTGTAACTACGCCGCCAAGACTAGACACCAACACGCCTCTAGAAGTTACATCAGTAGTCGCATCCCAATAGTAGAGTGGTCCGTCACGAGGGCCAAAAATTAAATCTTCACCAAAGTTTTGCTGATTCCAAATACGCAAAGTACTTAAGTTAGTCCCACCAGTACCCCAAGCGCCAGACCCCCAAGCACCAGCGCCCCATCCAACCAAGGGAACACCGTATTCTGGGCCAACATTGATTTGATACGCCGCTACAACAGAAGCCCCACCACCGGGGGAGCCTGAAACATCGGTAGCATTTGCCGTAGCCGATGCAGTAAATGTGTAGGTATTAGCCCCGGTTACCGTAATTTGATACTCGGCATTTAAGACCGTTGCTGTGATATTCCCGCCAAGACCTACAGCTCCACTAAACGTCACAAAGTCGCCCGTTACTCCACCGTGAGCTGTATCTGTAACGGTGATGGTGGCCGAGCCATTAGTTGCGACAAACGGGTTGTTATTAATTGTGCTGGTGGCCCGGATAGGTGTAATATCAAAGTATGTCCCGCCGCGCTCAATGTAGAACTTTAAGTTAGTGCCTACACCTACAAGGTTTAACCCGCCAAGAGTAACCCAGTTCCACAAAGAACGGCATACGCCTTGAAAGATAGACGCAGAAATACGTACCCATCCACCAATTTTCTCGGGCGTACCCTGACGAAACCGCATCTTGTCGGAAACGTACCAACCATTTTCGTTGGTATAGCGGGTGTTTTCTTTGTTTACACCAGCTTTCAGGGTTAGTTTCTTAAGTGCCATCGGTTAATCCAACAAAGCGCACTCAGCCGTGCGGCGTTTTAACAAGCCCGGCAAAACTTTGCCGCCACCTTTAGTCCAGAGCATCAGTTGTTCCTTGGCCCCTTCCCAATCATTGGCGTTGATTTTCCTCTTTAATGTGCTTGTTTGCAAGCGTCCAGTGCCCAAGT
>Ga0114974_10001690_pt1 | contig 17344 bp, 17 predicted proteins | sample S_130206_EF_Meta_FD_87318 | JGI IMG/M metagenome (GOLD analysis project Ga0114974, IMG submission 87318) | Freshwater microbial communities from Lake Simoncouche, Canada to study carbon cycling - S_130206_EF_MetaG | ecosystem: Environmental > Aquatic > Freshwater > Lake | place: Lake... | reverse complement strand
GCGTCGTCAGATGCTCACGCAGGGGCTGCAAAAAGAAGCTGCGCTGGAGAGTTTGGAGCGGCGAATGGCAGCCACTGTTGCTGAAGCGGTTCAGGTGGCGCTGGCAAGCCCCGATCCTGAGCCTAGCAGCGCTCTACTCAATGTCTACGCAGACTGATTCAGGAAAACCCATGACAAGCAAGACCTATTGTTGGGCCCTAGTCGACGCTATCCGAGAGGAAATGGAACGCGACTCGAATGTCTTCCTGGTTGGGGAGGATGTTGGCGCGGCCGGTGGCGCTTTTGGTGGCTCACGCGGGCTGCTGAAGGCTTTCGGGCCGTTGCGAGTCCGCGATACACCGATCAGCGAGGAGGTCATTGTTGGCCTTGGCGTAGGGGCAGCTATGACCGGCAAGCGTCCCATCGTCGAGGTCATGTTCATGGACTTCTTCGGCATCTGCTTGGATCAGATCGCCAACCAGGCCGCAAAGATGCACTACCTCTATAACGGCTCATTCAAAATGCCCTTGGTGATCCGCACGATGGTGGCTGCAGAGATGGGTATCGGCCCCCATCATTCCCAGAGTTTAGAGGCTTGGGTGGGCCACGTGCCAGGGCTGAAGGTGGTGATGCCAAGCACGCCGCGTGACGCAAAGGGTCTGATGAAGTCGGCGATCAGGGACAACAACCCTGTAATCTTTATAGAGCACCTTGGTCTTCACCGAATGAAGGAGGAGATTCCTGATAAGGAAGAGTTCTTGATTCCAATCGGCAAGGCTGACATAAAAAGAGTTGGTCGTGACCTTACTGTCGTTGCCACAGGGCTGATGGTTGGAAAGGCACTCGTGGCGGCCGAGCAGCTGGCGCTTGAAGGAATTGAGATCGAGGTGATTGATCCACGAACCATCAGCCCATTGGACATTGAAACAATATTGACCTCAGTGCGCAAGACTCACCGAGCCTTGGTTGTGAGTTCTGCCCATAAGCCATTCGGGTTTGGCTCCGAGGTGGCAGCAGAACTGATGGAGCACGCCTTCTTCCACTTGGATGCACCGGTTGGCAGACTCACGCCACCTTTTACGCCCCAGCCATTTGGTAAGGGCTTTGAGAAGTTCCTGCATCCTGACGTTGATCGAATAGCGGCCAACGTGCGGGAGATTCTGCGATGAGCCAAGCCATCTTCATTCCCAAGCTAGGCCTCACAATGGAGGATGCTACTGTTATTGAGTGGCAGGCTTTAGACGGTGAGTATGTGACCAAGGGCCAACAGTTGCTCACAATTGAGACAGATAAAATAATGTTTGACATTGAGGCTGAGGCTGAGGGTTTCCTCCGTCGTGTGGCCCTGCCAAATGCCAGGGTACTGGTGGGTGAATTGGCCGGAGAGCTCTATCAGACCCAAGAGGCTGCGATAGCAGCCACGAGCGAGTTAAAGGGCGTGATTTCCGAATCTGCAAATCCCTCTTCTTCGGACACATCTGCATTTTATCCTTCGGTTTTGCCTAACCCAACATCGCCTAATTTGCCGGCGCACCCCGCCAAACTGTCCGTTGAAGGTAACAACCGCATTATGGTATCCCCTGTGGCCCGTGTCTTAGCAGAACAGATGCAGGTCGACCTCAAAAGTATCAGAGGCAGCGGCCCCGGTGGCGTTATCTTGCTACGCGATATTCAAGCGACGGCGCAGAAACCTTCGCCTAAAGTTTCCCCAATAAATGTAAATGTCAATGGTGCAATTGCACCCACGCGCCAGCCCATGACGCCCATGCGTCGGGCTATTAGCCAGCGCATGATGGCAAGCCTTAGCAAGACCGCCCAAATGACCGGCTTTGGCCGCATTGATATGGGCGAAGTCCAGGTTTGGCGGGCAAGCCTTGTTGCCCAAGAGGCCCAACTGGGTGTTCGCATTACCTATACAGACATAGTCCTCAAGGCTGTGGCATTCGTGCTGCAAGATATGCCGGAGGTCAATGCCTATATTGACGGTGACGACATTGTGAGTCTGTCTCAGATTAATCTTGGATTAGCAGTTTCGGTCGAGGGCGGCTTGGTGGTTCCAGTCATACGACACGTGAATCGCCTTTCCTTGGTCGAGCTGGCTCATAAGCGCATTGAACTTATTGAAAAGGCCCGCAACAACCGTCTTGGGCAAGAAGAAGTCACTGGCGGCAGCTTCACACTTAGCAACTTCGGCAGCTATGGCGGAGACTTCGAGACCCCAATTCTCAACTCACCGCAATCGGCGCTGTTAGGCATCGGTCAGATCGCCCTAGAGCCGGCAGTGCGAAACGGTCAGGTGGTGGCCCGACCGCTGATGTGGATTAGTCTGACCTTTGACCATCGCCTCATCGACGGTGCGCTGGCTGGCAGATTCCGTGCGCGATTGCGCGAGCTGTTGGAACAGCCCGCTGGCATGTTGGCCCACCTGAGATAAATCTATGAACCCCGATTTCTGTTATGAAACCGCCCGTTTGGGCGACGTGCTATGTACGGGAATTGTCGACGTCAGTGAGGCGGATATCGCACGCTTTCGCAGTCTTATGGGGTACGGCAATAGTACTTCCGAACAAGTGGCGCCACCCAGCATGGGCTTGACCTACGGTCTGAAATTGGGCTGGGAACACTCCATCTTTCCCCCGGGTGTCGTGCGTATGGGTGACGACGACGAATTTGGGGAACCCGCTCATGCTGGTGACCGACTTACCACTTCCTTCCGCATCATAGAAAAGTTCGAGCGCAAGGAGCGGCACTTCCTGCGTTATGAGATGCGAACCGTCAACCAAAAGAACGAAATGGTGTGCGCCATCATTTTCGTTGGACTGATGCCCGCAAACACAAAGGCGCAGATTTTATGAAGACTTCGCTCCCAACTTTGGCTCCTGGGCAAGTGCTGCCGGAATGCAGTATCACAATCACCCAAGCTCTGATCGACCACTATGCGGAAGTTTCGGGAGACTTTAATCCCATCCATGTGGATCCGGAAGCTGGTAGAGGCAGTGCTTTCGGTGGCACCATAGCCCATGGCTGTATTCCACTGGAGCCAGTATTCCAGTGCCTGCTTCGGTGGAGTGGTGCGGACAGACTACCGGCGCAGACTCGGTTGCGCTTTCGCTATCGCTCACCCTCCCGGCCAGGGGACACAATTCGAGCCGAGATTAGGTTGATCCCAGAACCTCAGCAAAAATTGGATGGACTGATGCAATTTTCATTTGCTTGCTTGCGACAAGACGACAAAGTGGTGATCGACGGAGAATGTGATTTTCCTGTATGAACGTCCCGATACCTGACAACAGCCTTATCGTTATAGGCGGCGGCATCGGTGGTTATACAGCCGCTATCCGAGCCGCGCGAGGGGGCTTGGCCGTCACGCTGGTCGAGCCCGGCGAGCTCGGTGGTACCTGCCTTAATGTGGGTTGCATTCCCACTAAGAGTCTGTTGCACCAAGCACATCAGTTCCGCCAGGCACATTCAATGAGTGCCTTCGGCGTAGACCCCGCCTTGCTGCGCCTAGACTTTGCTGCTGTCGGAGCCATAAAGCACCAAGTAGTTCAGCAACTGGTGCAGGGGGTGCGTAGCTTGGTTAAGCGCAACCGCATCACCTTGGTGAAAGGTCATGCCGAGTTCATTGAACCGAACACTGTCCAGTTACAAGAGACCGGAGAACGCTTACGGGCGGCGAACTTTGTTGTAGCAACCGGCTCGGTGCCTGTCATACCGCCACTTCTTGGCATACACCTACCAGGCGTGGTCACCAGTGAAGGGGCGCTGAAACTCGAACGTCTGCCCCACAGAGTGCTGGTTATAGGCGGCGGAGCGGTTGGGGTGGAGTTTGCCCAGATATTCAGAGACTTCGGCAGCCAGGTAATTCTGGTCGAACAGCAGGAAGCCCTGCTGTTCCAAGAGGATCCAGAAGTGGTAGCCGTGCTGCACCACCATTTGGAGAAGCGTGGCGTTGCGATGCGTTTAGGCCGGCGCGTACGGGCACTGCGTGCTGTTGGCGCGGTGCCCAAAAAATGTATTCAAGTAGAGTTGACCGCCTCTGACAGCTCGGAACAACTAGAGGTTGATCTTGTGCTGGTGGCTGTGGGCCGTCAACCAAGGGTCGAGGGTCTTGGACTGGATCGGATAGGAATTCGAATGAACAAAGGCGCCATTGCAACCGATGACACTGGACGTACCAGCCTGCCGCACATTTATGCTGTTGGGGATGTGCGAGGTGGACTGATGCTGGCGCATAAAGCAGGGGCCGAGGCCGAGGTGGCAGTGGCCCACATGCTGTCCCAGGCCCACGCCAGAAGTGTCCCCCATCAGTATCACCAAGGCCAACTTTCTATGGCTACCTTGGTCATTCCCCGTGCCGTCTACACTTCGCCTGAAATTGCCGCAGTAGGCCTGACTGAAGAACAGGCCCGAATTGCCCACCCAAGGGTCAAAGTAGGGCGTTTTCCGTTTTCGGCCAACGGTCGTGCCTTGTCGATGGGCGAGAGCGAGGGATTGGTCAAGGTGGTGGCAGACGCGGCCAATGACCGAGTTCTGGGGATTTCCATGGTCGGTCCCAGCGTGACCAATTTGCTAGGAGAGGCAACTTTGGCCATCCAGATGGAACTGACTCTGCAAGCCCTAGCCCAAACTGTCCACCCTCACCCCACACTCACAGAGGCCTTGGCCGAAGCTGCGCACGACGCCGACGGTTGCGCCATTCACTTGCCGCCTTCTGATAAGTAGAACTTCAAGGAGACATAATGTCTGCAACCTCCAGCGACTACAAAACGATCCGCCTTACCTTTGAGGGCCGGGTCGCGCGTATCACCCTTAACCGGCCCGACAAGCTCAATGCGTTGAACCCGCAAATGCTTGAAGAACTTCTCGACGCCCTTCGCAAGGTGGCCGCCCAAGACGGAGGCCCCCACCGTCTAAGTGCCTTGTTCTTGCAAGGTGAGGGTCGCCTATTTTCAGCCGGCGTCGACCTTGACACGCCCTTTTTCATGGAGCATGTCACCGACGACTCCATTTATTCCGGCACCAGACTTCTGAACTGGCAGCACCAGGTTATCGAGGCGATCTACAACTTGCAAGTATTGACGGTTGCAGCGCTTAACGGCGACGCTTGTGGCGGCGGTGGCCTTGGGCTAGCCATGGCCTGTGACCTGCGTATCGCTGTGAGCAAGTCTCGTTTCTGGATGGTGCCAGGCATGCTGGACGTTATCCAGGACTTCGGATTGAGCTGGCTGGTTCAGCGCCAAGTAGGACCTTCAAGAGCGCTGCAGATGGCGGTGTTCGGCACTAAGGTTGGTGCCGAACAGGCCTTGGGTTGGGGCCTGGTCAATGAGGTGGTTAAAGATACTATCGGATTAGCCGAGCGCATGGACGAGATTCGATTGCAAATAGATGGGATGGGGGTAGATGCACTTCGTATGCTCAAGGTTGTTCTGCGGAATGGCGAAACCAGCCCCCTTCGTGAGCAGCTTGCTGTAGAGGCGGTGGCCAATGGCCTGAATTTCCAGTCTCGCGAGTTCGCTGAAAAGAAAGCTGCTTATTTCATTAAGAGCCAAGTAGGGAGAACAAAATGAACCGGACCATGCGTGCTGTTCGATTGCATCAGACCTTGGACGGGAAAAATGAATTACGCCTTGACCATGACGTTCCAGTGCCAGTACTCAATTCGGGCGAAGTGCTGCTCGCAGTGCGAGCTTGCGGTCTCAATCAAGTTGATCTTCTGACCCGCGACGGTCAAACTCCCCAGCCGCCGCCGCTGCCACATATTTCAGGCACAGAAGTAGCAGGCGATGTAGTCGATGTGGGGCCTGGCGTTCGGGGGTGGAAGTCTGGTGACAGGGTGGTAGTAGACCCCATTTTGGCCTGTGGTAATTGCACTGATTGCCAACTAGGCAAAACAAACATGTGCCGCAATAGTCGTGTGTTAGGTGTCCAAACGCCCGGCGGTTATGCAGAGTATGTAGCGGTGCCAGCCAGCCAGATTCTGCCTCTGCCGTCCAATCTAAGTTACGCACAAGCTGCTGCTGCTGCAGTGACTGGTCCCACAGCTTGGCACATGCTACGCAGACGTGCAGATATACGCATCGGCGAAGACGTTCTGATCCTTGCTGGTGGCTCGGGCATTGGTGTTTTAGGCATTCAGATCGCCGCCCTTGCGGGCGCTAGAGTGATTGCAACAGCCGGTACCGAGGAAAAAATGCGGCAGGCCAAGGAGCTTGGTGCCCACTATGTTGTTAATCACAGCTCAAAAGACTGGGCCGATGATGTTCGAAAGCTCACGAACGGACGTGGTGTGGATGTGGTTTTCGAGCATGTGGGGGCGGCCACTTGGGATAACAGTCTGCGCGCACTTGCACGTGGCGGGCGTCTCGTCACCTGCGGTTGCCACTCGGGACCGCAGGTTGCAATGAATCTTTGGCATCTCTTTGTTAAGGAATTCACTCTGATTGGCTCTTTTGCCGGCTCAAGGCAGGACTTCTTGGACGTATTTAGGTTATTGGAACAAGGAAGTATCAAGCAAGTAATACAACAGACCTTTGCCCTCGACGAGGTGGCTAAGGCGCAGAGCATGCTAGAAGGCCGACAAGTGTTTGGCAAGCTAATGCTTGATCCGACCCTACCGATAAATACTTAAGGACATTCGATGAAAAAAATAGCCCAAAGAATTGCGGATTTCACATCAGCGCTTACCTACGATGGGCTGCCAGAGAATGTTCGTGAAAAGTGTAAGGTCAGTTTGCTGCATAACTTAGGTGTAGGTTTAGCAGGTCAGCCGCTGTTGTTTGCACCTGGGTATGCCGCGGCGCTAGGCGATCAAGTCAATAATGCAAGTGCCAGATTGCTAATCAGCGGTCGCGCGACAACCCCTGACACAGCGGCTTTTGTGAATGCTGCCTTAATGCATGCACGGGCACAAGACGACGTCTACTTTCCTGGCCTGACGCATGCTGGCGCAATTATGTCTCCGGCCGTTCTGGCAGTAGCAGAGCTCTTGGGGAGTTCAGGAAAAGATATTATTGTGGCGCTGGCAGCCGGCTACGAGGCCATGGGAGCAATCAGCCAAGGTTTTGCAAAGCGTACCACTACGAGGGGCTTTCGAGCTAGTGGCGTTTATGGTGGCTTCGCCTCAGCCGTAGGAGTAGGGCACTTGCTAAAACTCGATGCGCGGGCTATGTCCAATGCCATCGGCTTGGCGGCTAGCGCAGCTTCGGGGACGAACCAGACTTGGGTTTCGGGTTCTCAGGAATGGCAGTTGCAGGTTGGCTTTGCATCACGCAATGGCTTGCTTGCTGCTCGCTTGGCGGCTGCTGGTGCTACAGCAGCCCCAGATTCTCTGGAAGGGGAAGCAGGTTTCTATCAAGCCTTCATGGGTGACAGAGAAGGAATTGAATCAGTGGGCATGGACTTGGGTCGAAATTGGCGCAGCCTAGATGTGACCTATAAACCCTTTGCTGTTTGCGCAATATTGCAGTCCCCTGTCATTGCGGCCATCTCGCTTTCCCGGCAGCACAACCTAAGAGCCCAAGACATTCAGAAGATTCGTCTGCACCTCTGTCCGGCGGAGGCGGCCTACCCGGGCACCGATGCAGTTGGCCCCTTTGCTGACATTGGTGCTACTCTCATGAGCGCTCAATTTTGCATGGCACTTGCTTTTGCGCAAGGACGCGTTCGTGGAGAGGACCTTCGTCGACTTAATGACCCTGCGCTTCAGCCATTGGTTCAACGCGCTAGCGTTGTTCCCGACGCTAGCCTAGGTGCGCGCAGCTTCATTCTTGAAGTGGATTTGCTCAATGGTCAAACACTGAGGCTCAGCCAAGATACAGTGGGTGAGCCCTTTAACTGGAATAGAGAAGAAGTCATGAATAATCTGAACGTCATGGCCGACGAAATTCCACTTGATAGCGAAGGTTTGGAGTGTTTGTGCGAAACCGTTCTTGCTACAGAAAGACATGATGCGAAAACCATCATATCGGCCTGCATCACGAACAGCTGAAAAATGCGTTAAGCGCTGAAAAATCCAGTACTAAATGGTATATCTTGATTTCCCGCTGCTATCATGAATACAAGCTTAAAAAGAGAGTATTTAGCCCTCGCACATTTTACGTTCCATATTTGGAGTGTAGATTCGCGCCCACAGAAAGCTGGCTCCAATAAGTGCATTGTTTTATTGCTTGAGTGAACATGCGCTATTTTTACAAATACGGAAATTATTAATGGCGACTCAATCCAAAATTTCGAAACGAGTAACAGCCTCGGACAGGCTTAAACAGTCTAAGACTGTCGCGAACCTACTACGCGATGATGTCATAAAACTCAAGCAGGATCGGATTTTGCACGAAGCTGCTGCTTTATTTTACGAAAACGGATATACACAAACAAGCGTAGACGCGATTGTTGAAAGATTGGGTGCAACGAAGCCATTTTTCTATAACCACTTTCAGTCAAAAACAGATTTATTGGTGGAGATTTGTGTACGTGCTACTGCCGATACGCTCACTGAAACAGAGGCTTCAGTAACGCAGGCGGGAACTGTCACAGAGCGTTTCCAATCCTTTATGGTGGGCTTCACCCGGTCCGCACTCAAAAATCATGACTTAGTGGCAATTTATTTTAGAGAAGAATTTAATTTGCCCGAGGAAACTAAGACTCAAATCAACTCCATGCGAAAAGTCATAAGTAAACGCCTCACTACGCTTTTAAATGATGGAAAAACCACTGGTGAGTTTGCTATTGAGGATTCTGGCGTTGCTGCTCAATTAATTGTTGGTATGCCAAGTTATGCATTTGCGTGGTACAGGGAGAAGGGGCGTTTAGGGATTGACTTGCTAGTTGATCAAATCGTAAAAATGGCATTGAAAGTTGTAAAGCCCTAATCCCTTCGCATTAACTAGACACTTTCCAGTCTTCGGGATTGATGCCCTTTGAATTCTTAAGTTCAGACGCCGATAGGCTTGTCGTGGTGTCGCCATCGATTAAATTCTGTGTCAGATGCTGCACAAGAGAAGCGCGACCGAACAAAAAAGTTAAATGACCACTCGTGGTTGTGCCTCCTTGAGATGAGTGACGGCATGTCGACATCATGAGTAGACCAAAGTCACTAGGGAAAATACTTACCCTAAAGTAATTTCAAAATACTTAACAGTATGCAAAAATTCAAACAACGTGATTAGGCCTAAATTCAGCCTGAAGACGTTTTTGAATCCTAGGAGCGGTGGTAGTACTTAAGCTGCGATCGCACAAAACTGCAAGACCAATTTGGAGGCAAATCATGACTCACCAGTTCAACCGCCGTAAAGTTATTCAACGCATTGCTGGTCTTGGGGCCGCAACCGTTTTTGGCTTGCATCTTAATTTTGCTTTCGGACAGACAGGTGCAGGGCCGATCAAGGTCGGAATGACTGGCGCCCTTACTGGCCCGTATAGTGAGTACGGAGAAGCAGTCAAAAATGCACTAGACCTTGCTATTGAACAGTGGAATGCAAAAGGCGGTATCAATGGCCGCAAAATCGAACTGACCACGGTTTTAGATGATCAACTCATTCCGGACCGTGCTGCACAGAACATGCGCAGGTTACTAGATGACAAGAGTCTTGCCGTGATCATGGGCCCAGGCGGAAGTGGCCCGAGTCTAGCGGTCGCGGACATGGTTGCTGCTGACGGACGAACCTTTATTAACCCGTTCTCTCAAAATCCAACACCAACGTACCCGAATGGCCTTGATAAGCCACCCCGCACGAATATGTTCCAGTTTGGCATCTTGAGCAACGTGGAGGCCGCATTTCTCGGGAATTATCTTGGCAAAACTTACAAGAAGATCGGTTTAGCCCACGAAAGTACAGGGTATGGTGTTGCAGGTAAAGACACCCTTTTAAACATCATCAATAAGAGCTTCCCAGATAGAAAGTTTGAGATTGAGTCGTATGCCCAGCGTGCAACTGATGTAACTCCCCAGTTACTACGTCTCCAACGTGCTGAAGTGGATGCAATCGTCGTAGTCGGTCTCGGCGCCGACCTTGTCAATATTCGACGAACAATGCGCCGAATCGGAATGCAGCAGCCACTGATCGCTTCTGCCGGTGGAGTTTCGGTTGCGTACATGGAAGGCGCAGGTGATGCGGCAGTTGGTACGATTGCGCCACTTGTTCCAGCACTGGTCGAATCTAATCCACGTCCAGAAGTAACTGCCTTTGTCAATTCTTATAAGGCGAAATATGGACCTGATCGTCAATGGGGTCCGGATAAAAATCGTCCTTTCGCAGGCATGTCTCTGATTGTCATTCCACCATATGACGGCGCAAACATCATTTTCGAAGGTATACGTCGGGCAAATTCGACCGAACCAGCGAAGGTCACCGCCGCTATCGAAAATATGAAGGGTTACGCTGGAGTGAATACTGTCTACTCGTTTTCGCGACAGCGGCATCATGGGATTGACTCAGAAAACCTCACAATGCTTCAAGCAGTGAAGCGTGAAGATAAGGTGGTTTGGGAAGTGCTGAAAAACTGAGCTACCCAAAATAAGAAAAATGAATTTCGCAGCAACCTTACTTGTGGCTGGATTGAGCGTCGGCTCAATCTACGCCATGATTGCGATCACCCTGAACTTGACGTACTGGACCACTCGGACAGTTAATTTTGGGCAAGGCTCGATCTTAATGTTGTCTGCGATGGGCACAATCTTCCTTGCTCGAGTAGGGTTGCCATTAGGCTTTGCTGTACTTGTGGCTGTTGGGGTTGCTGCGGTAGTCATGATTCTGATTGAGCGGATTGCAATCAGGCCTGCAATGGGTGAATCTGGGAGTATGGGTTGGGCCGTATCCACTTTGGGTGTTGGAATTCTTCTACAAGGCTTGGTTGCACGCTACTTCGGCTCGCAAGCAGTTGCATTCCCGGAGGTTTTGATGTCCTCTGATCTTTACCTCACAGTTGGCGGTATCCGAATTGGCGCACAGTATCTCTTGGTGTTTACCTTCTCAATCATCACAATTGCAGCTATGGAGGCCTTTCTTCGGCTTACAGTGTGGGGAAGAGCCGTTCGTGCAGTTGCTCAAGACAGGGAGCTTGCAGGGGTCATGGGAATGCCGGTGTTGGGCATTATCCTGACATCGTTCGCCGTTTCTGGCGCCTTGGCTGGTGTGGCTGGAGTACTAACGGCGCAGATTATTGGCACTGTTGATCCTGCGTTCGGTTTCAACCTACTTATGTCTGGTTTTGTGGCGGCAATTCTTGGTGGCTTTGGAAGCAACATAGGTGCTTTGGTCGGGGGACTTCTTATTGGAGTAATAGAGCAGTTTGCTAGTGGGTATGTATCAACTGCTTTAGGACATGGAATCTCGATGGTTATACTTTTATTGATGCTTGCCTTCCGTCCTCAAGGGTTATTTGGTATCGTTGAAGTTGAGAAAGCATGAAAGCATTTCGTTCGTACCTGAGTATTATTTTTTGTAGCCCTCAATTATTGTTTGCTTGCGCACTAATAATTTTCATTGCTGCGCCTTTTATGACTGGCGCACAGCAGCAAATGGTGTCTTTCGCAATTATCAGTATTGCACTTGCGCAGAGCCTTAACATTCTTGCAGGGATGACGGGGCAAATTTCGCTTGCACACGGTGCCTTTATGGGTATTGCGGCATTCACATCTGTTATCTTGGTTAAAAAGCTTGGTATTTCGCCGCTTCTTTCCATACCTTCTGGTGCTGTCCTTTCAGGACTTATTGCGTGGCTTCTTTCATTCCCAGCGGCCAGAGTCAAGGAGTTCTACCTAGCAATGATGTCAGTTGGATTTGGGATGATCTTCTCAGAGGTTGTGCGCGAATGGGAAAGCCTCACTGGAGGAGTAATGGGTATAACGGGTGTGCCATCCGCCCAGCTTGGGACATTCATTGTTTTTGGTTGGGTTGTCAGCACAACCGACTATATGCGAGCGCTCGTTGTGTTCGCCCTCGTTATGATGTTCACTCTGGACAGATTTGTACGCAGCCGTTGGGGTCGGGCATTGTTCGCGTTACACGTCTCTGAGCTGGCAGCCCGGAGCATCGGTATTCGAAGTGGACAAATCAAGCGGCAGGCATACTTTCTCAGTGGCGCATTGGCTGGCGTTGCTGGCGCACTTTATGCTCATTTGGTCAGCTACATTGGCCCAGAAAGCTTCGAAATCCATCGGAGCATAGAAATTCTTGTCATGTCCGTTGTCGGTGGCCTTGGCTCGCTCGCAGGCCAAGTTCTTGGTGGTATTGTTCTGACGTTTCTGCCCCTGCAACTTGAGGCTTTTGCTGACTATAAGTTCATCGTATACGGAGTGGTTCTTACTCTGATTTTCGTTGTGATGCCTTCTGGTCTAGCGGGCGTGCTTCTCGATCCACCTCGTTTTATTGCTAACCGATTTCGAGCCCAAGCTAACAATGTCTCTGAAAAGCCAGCTGAACGGAAGCGGATAGTAGGTGAAGAAATCCTTCGATGGGAGAACCTACGCAGGGACTTTGCAGGACTTACTGCGGTGACCAATTTCAATTTCTCACTTCGAGGAGGGGAGGTTGTCGGATTGATTGGACCAAACGGCTCTGGGAAGAGTACAACAATCAATGTTGTGACGGGCGTTTATCCCCCCAGTGCTGGCCGCGTATTTCTAAAGGGGCAAGACATTTCAGCTCTTCCTATCGAATACATCGCTTCGCTAGGTATGGTTCGAACTTTTCAGGATCCTCGACTGGTAGGTCGATTCACAGTGCTTGAAAATGTCATGCTAGGGGCGCACTTGCATCAGAAATATGGATGGACTGAAGCTCTTTCTGGGCTAGGCAGAGTAACCGTTGATGAACGAAGCGCCTTAGATCGTGCAGAAGCTGCACTTTCACTCATAAATATGACGGAGTTTAGGGATAGCGTTGTTGACTCGTTGCCTTATGGTTATAGAAGACTCGTTGAACTGGCGCGAGCACTTGCAGTAGATCCCGACGTGATCTTGTTAGACGAACCTGGTGCCGGACTTTCCGAGGCTGAGATCGGGCGCTTGAAGCAGGTCGTTAGGCATCTTGCAAGCAAAGGAGTTGCTGTGCTCATTGTTGATCACCACATGGATCTTCTTGCTCAACTGGTTGACTATGTCGTAGTGCTTGACAGCGGTGAGGAAATCTTCCGAGGCAGTATGAATGACATGCGGTCGGACCCTTTGGTTGCCGAGTGTTATCTTGGAAAGTTAGACTCAAACGCTACAAAAGCAGAGGGTGCACATGCTTGAAATTGCTGGCTTGAGCGTACGTTACGGCAGCGTACATGCTGTGCGCGAAATTACACTTAACGCAGTGCCAGGACGCATAACGGCAATCCTTGGAGCGAACGGCGCTGGAAAATCGTCAGTCATCCGTGCCATCGCCGGACTGGTTTCGTATGAAGGCACTATGAAGCTGGGCACACGTGATCTGAAGGGGCTTGCACCTAATCGCCGCGCGGTCCTCGGTCTTAGTTGTGTGTTGGAAGGCCGACGTCTATTTAGACATCTGACTGTCGAAGAAAATTTGGAAATAGCTTGGCGATTTGGGGAGAGAAAGGCAACTTTTTCGATTCTCAGAGACGCCGTATTTACTGACTTTCCGATTCTCAAGCAGAAGCGTTTTATTCAAGCTGGCTTGTTGAGCGGAGGACAACAGCAAATGCTTATCGTTTCTAGTACCACGGTGAGATCGCCTAGCTGCTTATTGCTTGATGAGCCCTCTTTGGGACTTGCGCCGGTAATTGTTCAACAGGTTTTCGATTTCATCGTTCGAACAAACAGGGAATTCAATACGACGGTACTCATGACAGAACAAATGGCTGCAATTGCATTGCGTATTTCGGACTATGGTTATGTAATGCGCCAAGGCACATTGGTGGCTGAAGGTGATGCTGAAACTCTGCGCCAGATGCAAGGAGATGGAAGACTTTCGAAGGCTTACCTCTGATAGAAATTTAAGTCGTTGATAAGTTTTTTCTTGTATCTAAAAAGAATTAGCACTTGACCTCTTTACCCAGCAGAGAAGCCAGTTCACGTAGTCTTGCCCGCTCTACTTTTCCAGTCGCGTTCTTCGGTATTTCGTCGATATGTAGAAAACGTTTCGGAATCTTGTAACTGCTAAGGGATTGGCGACAGAAGTCTGTCAATTCACCATCGGCGATTGATATTTCTGGGCGCAGAACGATGAATGCGATAACAGCTTCTCCCCAAAAATCGTCTGGTGTCCCTATAACGGCGGCCTCTCTCACAGAAGGATGATTAAACAGATGATTTTCAATTTCGGTAGGGTCAACATTGAACCCTCCGGACTTGATGATTTCTTTACGGCGTCCGGTGAAATAAAAATCTTGGTTTTCATCAAGAAAACCAAGATCTCCGGTCTTTAGCCAATCACCATGAAGCACATCAGCCGTCGCGGCTGGATTTCCGTAGTAACCCTTCATGACTGAAGGCCCACGAAGCCATAGTTCTCCAGCTGCCTTGGTGGGCTGTGTGTTGCCGTGCTCGTCCACTACCTTGTATTCCATTAGACCCATCGGCTTGCCGTTAGCACCTGGCGTTTTTATAAATGCTCCGGGACTAGGGCTAAAGAGTTGTGCCTCAGTGAGGCCATAAAGATGGAAAATATTTTCACCAAATCGACTCACTATTTGCTTGCGAATTCGATCAGGAATCTCATAAGCAGTGTCGAGTGTGTGGAGAGATAATCGATAGTTGCTATTGTCTTCAATGTCCAGCATAGACTGGATCATTGTTGGCGCTAGAAATGCGCGTGTCACTTGATACTTGACCAATGTTTCCCATGCAAGGCGTGGATCAAACTTGGGCAATAAGACAACAGTAGCTCCGCTATATAGGCTAGGCAGGAGAAAGTGTATGTAGCCAATTCCAGAAATAGGCAGCGAATACATCTCTATATCGCTGGCAAGTCTCGGAGATGAAAGCAAAACATTGGTGATGTTGATTAAATTGCCGCCATGGGTGCGTTCTACGCCTTTTGGCTTACCAGTTGTACCAGATGTGTAGAGGAGGCAAGCAACATCGCTGTCATTCACTTCGACATAAGGCAGAGTATCAGCAGTATCTAATAATTTCTCATAACTCGTGACAATATCATTAGGTGCTTGACCAACAATGACACACTTAGGTTGAAGGGAAGCTGTATTGATCCCAGCGTTTACGTTTACTTCGTATAGTTGGTCGTAAACCACCATCTTTGCGCCTGAGTCATTAAGTATGTGAGCAATTTCAGCGCCAACAGATCGGCTATTGATCGGGACAGCAACTGCGCCAATTCGGGCAAGCGCCATATAAAGTTCGACTGCAGGCGGCGAATTCTGTAAAACAAATGCAACCCGATCTTTCTGTCTAACTCCGGCTTTGAGAAGGCCATTTGCTAGCTGGTTGATTCGACGGTTTAATTCAAAATGGGTGTAAGTTATTGCGCCGCAGATCAGCGCAATGCCTTGTGGCCATTTCTGTGAGCTGATTTGGATGCCGTATGAATAGTCCATTATTATCTTCGACGAGATGCCGCACTGTTCCGAACCACATACGCCAAACAGTTCAACAAAATTAAGAATGTAAAAATGTTGAACACTAGCAAAGATGGACTCGACCAAATACTTGTAAGGTTTAAAAACACATTAAACAGTATATTGCTCGGATTGCCATTATTTTGAATCAGGGAGAACGCTAATAGGCAAGAAAACCGCGGCGAGTATCAGTAATTTACAAGCCTATACTGAATCCGAACTAAACAATAGTTTTCCACTTTAGCAAAGGAAATTAGTCACTATGCAATGCAGGTATATTTATTCAGGAACGACGGAACATCCGATCTACGTAGACTGTCTGAAAGCATTAGAAAGTTCCGGCAAGTGGCCCATCGTCATGCTTCACGGGGGATTTCACAACGGCTCTGCCTATTTATCTACGCCAGACGGGCGGAATGGGTGGGCTGATGAATTTGCACGACGCGGCCACGATGTTTATGTCATGGACTGGCCAGGCCATGGTCGTTCGCCAAGTTTTGCTGATTTTGCTAAATTGTCTATGTTAGATGTTGGCAGATCATTGGGCGTTTTGCTTTCTGAAATTGGTCCGGCCATTGTGTTCGCGCATTCGGCGGGTGGCCCCATTGCTTGGTGGGTAGCCGAAAACTACAGAGCCTTTGTCAAAGCTGTTGTGGGAATCGCGCCAGGTGCTCCAGCCAATCTCGTACCTGTTCTTGAAATTGAAAATTCCGACAACTCGGTCACCAACAGCACTGTTGGCAACGCGTTTGTATCTGCGCCGGATTGTCCTGCTTATGTAGACCGTGATTTCATTTTGAAATTTTGGGCAAACAGCCCTCGTTTCCCGCATCAGGCATTTGAGTCATACGTACGATCAATCGGACATGAAAGCCCTCGAATATTAAATGAGCGCTTTAATATTGGCGCCAGCGGTTTATATTTGAAAAATCATGAAAAACTAAAGGACTTGCCAATACTGGTCATTACTGGCGAACTCGACCCTCGCCACCCGCGCGAAGTGGACGGAGCAGTTGCACAATTCCTAGGTGCCGACTTCATCTGGCTACCTGATTTGGGAATCCGAGGCAATGGCCACATGCTGATGATTGAAGATAACCATTTGGAAATTGCCAGTCAAATCGGTTGCTGGCTGGACAGCAAGGTTTTGTGAATGGAGCAGTCCCAAGGAATTTTCCGACGTCAACGTCTGTGAAGAGAATGGGGTATTCCCATACCATTCAAATGCCAACTTCTGAACAATGCTTGCACCAAAACGATCATTTGTATGGATTTTGATGACCTAAAGCCCCAAAAGCGTGCAATTAAGGGTGTTTCAAAGTTGTCATGAAATTTGCTTAGCAATGCGATGAGATTTGTCCATTTTTTTCTTTTCACAATTACCGATTTCAAATTAAATATGTCTCAAAACCATTTTCAATTGGAAGTCATTAAACAAGCTGATCCCAGGTGCGACTCATGTGGCTATGTGTTGCCCTCTCAGACAGCCTCGACTGGAATACGTTGTGGTCTAAATTATTTCAAGAGCAGCTACATCATGCGGAAGTTTCAACTCATGCAACATTTCCCAGAAGTTCATGATTACAACGCTTGCGAATCTTGGACCAATGAACTGGTTTTCCACGAACTTGATGGTGGTTTTACTTTTAGAGCACCGCGAGCGGGTGACTTTTCAGTATAAATTCAGATGCATAAAATTGTCACTGTGGGCGGAGGTGATGTGGGGCTTTGGCTCCATTTAATCTTTGTTGCTGAACTATTTTGCAACTGATCTAATGTCACGAATTGAAGTGCTGCTTTGCGGACACTGCAATTTAGCTAGCGTTTTAAGCCTGAGGAATGG
>Ga0114974_10001688_pt1 | contig 17361 bp, 13 predicted proteins | sample S_130206_EF_Meta_FD_87318 | JGI IMG/M metagenome (GOLD analysis project Ga0114974, IMG submission 87318) | Freshwater microbial communities from Lake Simoncouche, Canada to study carbon cycling - S_130206_EF_MetaG | ecosystem: Environmental > Aquatic > Freshwater > Lake | place: Lake... | reverse complement strand
TATAATTATTTCTGTTCCAACTCCAAATATTCGGGATGATGACATCATATTCGACGATATTATAGTCGAACCAATCAGCCAATATCGCATCAATATCTTTGATACTATCTTGAATAATTATTGGCTGCTTTTTGTATAGCAAATTAAAGTCAAAATGGGCTGCATCTACTTGGTATATTACTAACTCATCATAGAATATATAATAGAGCGAAGCATATATTATTATTATGAAAATCAATAAATATATATAGTTATACATTTTATTATAATTATATATATTTATATATATATATATATCACATAAATCTAATAATTATTTTTATATCTTATAAGAGTAATATAAAATATTTGATGAGTGCTGAAGGTGATGATATAAATGTATTTGCTGGAAAATCTATTGCAATAATCGCCATCATTTTCGTTATAATATTTGCATTACCTTTCATAGCATTATGGAGTTATAAGGTTTTTAATACAAAGTTAAATATAGAAACTTTTAAAGGTAAAGAGGTTGATAGATACAATGAAATATCTGATATCTTCTTATTTTGTGATTATATGCCAATTAAAAAGTTTTTTCTTTGTAATGACACAACAAACACTACCGAACAAGCAGATATATCAGATCATAAGAAACAAATAGGACAAATATTAGAAATTTTAAAAGAAAAACAATCAAAGATTGATACAGATTATACTAGAATTAAAACGCTATCTGATACATTTATTAATGATAATAAGGTATCGCGTATCAAACGCGAGTTTGAGGAAGAGCAAAGACTTAAAAAGGAAGCGGGCGAAGATGGAAGACATAATAGTAGTCAATTATTGAAATGGATTACTAGCATTTTTTCGGGTTTAAATAATATTTTTCGTCTTACCAAAGATATAGTCTTGGGGTTTGGTGGTTTTGCTCTAACATTTATTTCAGCTCTGGCAAAGAACAAGGTAGTAACAGGGTTTCTAATAATTGTATTAGTAATAATAATTGCTTTATCATTAGCCAAACCAGCTCCCAGTAAATCTAAAGACGGAAAGGACAATAAGGGGGCTATTAGCAGCAATCTTGGACTAAGTCCTACCGCTATATACAACGACATTTTAGATACATATAAACATTATAGCGAAATGGTAAAAAATGTGAATGTGGATTTTCTTGGCACAACCACTGAGACTGAAGTGAATGTTGATGACGAAGATTATGACGAAACCTTATATCGAAAAATAAGAGGAGGGAAACGATACGACAACTTATCTTATATTCAGCTATCGTCATTAGACCAGAATATTCAAACTGAAATAAAGACTATATATAAAATTGAAATAGATGCTGATAAATATTATAACATCTATTTGCCATCTGAGAAATTTGGTATTGAGCAAGCTGATATTAAATGGAAAACATCTAATAATGCAAATAATGAGAAAATATGGGATATAGATTGCGAAAAAATAGGAAATCAAGGAAGCACTTTGATACCTGCTTTTATTAGCAATGAAGGTAAATGTATAATTAATGAGGCTGAATTAAAGAAGGCTGATAGACCTTCTAGCGACCCCGAACCGCCTACTATATATAAAACAGAATATATCAAATAACTTTGCTATGTATTTATTATCTAATATATTTTTAAAGGTATATACAATGGTTGCTGCTACTGCTGCTGCTACTTCTCTTTGTAAAGCAGGTAATACTAATTTAATATGTAAAGATACTGGCGGCAAATATACTATTAATGATAGTAATGCTATAATCACAAAAATAAAGACTGATTATATTGATAAAATAGAATTTAAGGAGAATGAAATATCTTTGACCCCTTCTTCGTCTAACCATTATTTTTATGCGGATGAAAAGGCGCACTGCAGTGAAACTTGGCAAGATTGGTTTTGTATCCCAAACTATCATAATAATAACAAGGTCAATAAATATCCATTTACTAAAACAATGTCTGTTGGCGTTTGCTATGATTATTGCGCAAAAGGGTCAAATGGTAAATATATGACCATTAAAAATAAAACAAAATGCGAAGTATATGATGACGAGGATGATATTATTTATAATCCCCTTGCTATCATTGCAATGTTTGGGACACCTTTTAAAGATGATATAGATAAATTACCAGAATTAACTACATTGAAATATATTGGTTTTCGAGGGTCTTATTTAAATGATTTATATAGAGTTAATAAAAATGATGACTTTATAACTGATGCCATTATTAATCTTGTAAAAGATAAGACTACTACATCAATACCAGAAATAGTTCTGGGGGGAGAGGATAACTATCAAGACAAATTATTAGCAAATATAATAAAGGGATTATACAATACTAGGGATACAAATACAACTATACTCCGTATTAGAAAAGATATTAATGATGCTATTACAAAACTTAAAGGGTTATATATTGATGGGAAGAACAAAGAAAAAAGGGAGATATTCTTTAATAAAATACAGAATTATGTGTTTGATATTGATAAATTAGAAAATGCATATGGTAAAGATAAGAACGGCAACGCCAAATTTATAAATATCATTGCATATGCTTATAATATTATGTATTTTGTATTTTATGATATAACAAAACAAACTATTCATCCAAAAGTAGAAAGAGATAAACGCATAGGATATTTAATAGACTTGCATATTGCTAATGGTGCCCCTGCTCTTTCTGAACATAAAAGTGATTTAATTAGAATGTTTAATTTAGCTTGCTATAATTGTTTTAATGTAAATTATGATAATTTTAAGACATATATAGATAACAATCCTTATGATGATATATTACTACATATAGATATAATCGAAACAGCCACTACGCATTCACAAATAAAATTAACAGATAGATTTATCAAAGCTTTAATAGATATTGATGAATTAGCAATAAGCACTGATAAAGATGCAAAATATGTTTTATCTTATTATATAAAGCAATATGACCATAGCATATTGGCAGAATATGGAGATAACTTTGCAAACTTGCAATATATTGGAGCAGTGTTTGGGGTGTTGTTGGGATTTCTTCTAGCAATAGTTGTAATATACTTGGTTTTTGTTTGGATGACGTGGCATAATCGATTAATTTCATTTTTTAATTTCAGTTTTCTGTATTATAAGTTGGTTACGTTTGGCATACTCAGAATTAGTTGTGTTATTTATTATAATCTATTGAGTAGATTAAGCAAATATACAATATTATCTATACTATTTAAAATATTTAACATAGGGTTCATTATCTTCCTGCTAGGATACTTGTATAAAATAATTACGGAATTAGTAAGTATCGATTACATCGATCTATTGAAGAAAATAAATATTAATAACATAACTAGCATATCTCCTGAGGACAGAGCAATATATACTGATATAGGGCTATATATATTTATTACATATTTGATATATATCTATATATATAGCGTCTATATAATTAGGTATTCATTGAGTGAAAGTAAATTTGATATAATGACGAACATAGACGCAGATGATAAAACGGCTCTTGAATTTGTAGAGAATGTATTAGTATCAAATTATACGTCGGATTTGATAAGTATATTTACTTCTTTACACTCTACAACATCTGCCGCTTCCTCCTAATAATTCTTAGGAATACTATATATTATTCTAATATTTTCTAATTATAGAATGAATATATTTCTATATAAAAGATACAGAAAGATACATAAAAATGCCGATGGTTTGTTATATATTATTTATAAAAAAGATAAGATATATATAGCAAAATACTTTAAAAAAAATGGGGTAGTTAAAAAAGAGCACAAACATCTTATTCAGCAAAAATCGAAGAAGATTGCTGGCGGAGGTGAAACATTGGTAGTATGCTCATTTAATGTTTATACTTGGAATGGGTATAATACAAAACGAGATAATTTTATAGAAAAGTTTAAAAAACTAATTAATGAAAAGAGAGTAGATTTGCTGCTTACACAAGAAGACCAACACGATATTGTATATGATACGAGTGAAAGTGTTAAAGCATATTCATTAAAAAAAGAAGAAGAAGGCACAAAGAGGTATCTTTTTAGTTCGTGTATTAGCACCTCTCTACAATTTTGCAAAGGTATTGTGCCAAGAAATGCTATAATTATAGAGGATACTCAGTTTGGTATTAGTATTGCAAATTTACTTTTAGAAGGCGGACGTTTTGTAGATACAGAATTAGATGATGATAAATTTAAAATATATTTAGAGATTAAACTAGCATTATTGAAAGAAGTATTAAATTCCACCCCCTCCCCTGATATTATATCGGGTGATTTTAATTCTGTTTTTTGTAATGACCCAAAATTATTAAAAAAAATGTATGATGACCAAAAAGCATACTATGATGGTTCTTATAGTAAGAAAGCATCATCATCCGACGGAAATGATGATACAGAAGGCTATTTGTATCCAGCTGAAAAACAATTGCAAGACAAACTTGGTGTATATCTAATACAAAAATGTCCTAACAATTGCGGTGATAAGGATAAGAAGGCTTTAACTTTAGAACAAGTAATTTCTTGGAATAATGCGCCATTTCTCTTATTGAAACAGGCAGGTTATGAATATATAGAGCCAACTAATATAACAACTGGAGGAAAAATAAATCCAACAAATTCCAGAGGAAACAATGTAATAGACCACTTTTGGGTAAAAAGTTCATTACTTGATAAATATACTTTCAGAACTGAGATATATGATGATTTTGGAGAAATAGATGAAGATAATTTATATGGTGGCTTATCAGACCACAAACCTGTTATATTGACTATTACTAAGCCTAGCAAAAGAAAGAGGTATCAGAGGTCTTAGATACGAAGTAATACAAAATATATAAAGGATTAATCCATTAGGAATATTAAATGGATGATAATAATATATACTTGCTAAATATTAAAACAATTCAGGCTTCTACATTTAAACAAGTAATAGATGCTCTGAAAGAAATACTTATGGATGTTAATTTAGAGATAGATGAAACAGGTATTAAAATAGTTGCAATGGATAACACGCATATTGTTTTGATACATCTTAAGCTTGAAGCGGATAAATTTGAGATATATCAATGCGAGAAGAAGCAATATGTTGGGATAAATATGCTGAGGCTGCACGCGCTTATAAAGACAATTACGAACAACGACATATTATCATTATATATCTTGAAAGATGACCCTAATCATCTTGGTATTACCATCGATAACAATGAGAAGAACTATAAAACAAATTATAAGTTGTCTGTGCTAGACATAGATGTGCTAAATATCCAAATACCTCCTGTGGATTTTCATACGATTATTAATATGCCCTCTTCATATCTTCAAAAGATTATTCGCGATATGCATAATTTAGCAGAATTCATTGAGTTCAGGAACATTAATGATAAACTGATTTTGAGTTGCAAAGGGGACTTCTGCCATCAGGAGACTATCTTAGGGTCTGAGAAATCGCAAGCAATCACAATAAAAAAGAATAGCGGCGAAGAAGACCAAGAAATAATTCAAGGAATATTCAGTCTCAAATACTTGTCTATATTTACAAAATGCACTAACCTGTCGAACACAGTAGAAATATATCTTAAAAATAACTACCCAATTATTCTAAGATATACCATAGCATCTCTAGGTGAAATCAAGCTATGCCTTTCACAGCAAGATATTAGTTAAGCGTATCCAATAAGAATATTAGATACAATAAAAGAAGTTATAATGCCTTTATTTTTGGATATAATATATATTTAAAGTATATATTATGTATTTTGCTCAATGTATTCTCTAATACAATGATGATTTCATTCATACATTGAAAGTATTTTTTGGAGTATATAATGTATTCATCAAACATCATATATTTTATAAAGCGGTTAATTTCGTTGAAAATTGTTTGAAATCGGTTCATTATAAATAAAATTATATTAGATTTCTTTAAGTATAAGAAGTCTTCTTCATATATTCTATATTTCTATATCTTATCTTTATCATTTTTAGTGATACAATAAAAATAATACAATGCGAATGCCTAGTAATACTAGAAATCAGCATCAAGTGTAAATTTGCGCATATCATTGTGCTCTTGTTTGCTTCCAACGTTTGCTTTACTATATTGTGAAACGCGGCTTTCAAAGAAGTTAGTTTTAGTTTCAATAGATATCCTCTCCATAAAAGGGAAGGGATTATTAGAGTTCCATATTTTATCATAATTTAATTGCGTCAATAACCTGTCGGCAACAAACTCAATATAAATAGACATCAAATCAGCATTCATCCCAAGCATTGAACAAGGAATACTTTCGATAATGAAGTTTTTCTCAACTTCAACGGCTTCTTTAACAATCTTATGAACAATTTCTTGAGATAGACGATTTTCTATTTTTGAATATAGGAGAACCGCGAATTCAACGTGCATACCCTCATCTCTGCTAATTAATTCATTGGAGAATGATAGCCCTTGCATAAGACCTCTTTCTTTTAGCCAAAAAATACTGCAAAAAGCGCCACTAAAAAACACACCTTCTACTAATGCGAATGCAATAAGTCTTTGCGAAAAAGGGGCGCTTTCATCATTAATCCATTTGAAACACCACTCCGCCTTTTTCTTGATACAAGGCATATAATTAATTGCATCAAGCGCTTCGTGTTTTTCGCTAGGTTCTTTGAAGTATGTATCAATCAACAGCGAGTAAGTTTCAGAATGAATATTTTCAATCGACATTTGAAAAGCATAGAAAAACTTCGCTTCTAACACTTGAACTTCATTTAAGAACCGCTCCCCTAAATTAATATTTACAATGGTATCACTCGAACTAAAGAATGCAAGTATCTGCTTAATAAAAAACCTCTCATTATTATTTAATTTGTTAAAATCAGCCATATCCTTGCTTAGGTCTAATTCCTCCGATGTCCAGAAACAACTCAGAGCCTTCTTATACATTTCCCACATATCATAATGCTCTATAGGGAAAATAGTAAGACGAGTATTAGGCTCTAGGAGAGGTTCTATATTTGTTGTAGTTGTAGAAGACATTATATTATAATAGCAATATATATTTATATAATAATTATAAATAGTTATAAATAGTTATAAATTATATAATTATTTATAATTCATAAAAAATAATCAAAGATATCAAAGTAAAGTATTATTATGCCGAGCATAGTAAGCAACTATCTCCGTTATCTTCAACACATCTTCTCTTTTTTTTAGCGAAATCAGGGTCAATTGTGAATTGCTGTGTCTTCGCCTTAGGTCTTGTGCGGAGATAATAAGAACCCGTCTTCAGCCCTTTAGAGTGTGCATAAAAATGCATAGAAGACAGCTTTTGAAAGTCGGGCTCCTCCATAAATATATTAAGGCTTTGTGTTTGGCAAATGTATTGCCCTCTGTCTGCAGACATATCTATGATATTGCGCTGTTTAATCTCCCACGCCGTCTTATAAATTGCTTTTAATTCATCATCAATCTCTTGGATATTTTGCACACTTCCTTCGTGCAAGATAATAGTATCTTTCAGATCCTTATTCCAAAGACCTTTGCTAATCAAATCATTAATCAAGTATTTATTAATGATAATGAACTCACCGCTCAATGTTTTGCGCTGGAAAATATTATTAGTGAACGGCTCGAAACTTTCATTAAATCCCATTATTTGCGACGTAGAAGCAGTGGGCATCGGGGAAAGCAGCAAGCTATTGCGAACTCCATACTCCTTTATGTCGGCACGAAGGTTATCCCAGTCATATCGCGAACTAGGCTGAGTATTCCATAAATCGAATTGAAATAAGCCTTGTGAAATAGGGCTTCCTTCAAATGAACTATAAGCACCAATATATTTAGGGTTTGGGATATCCCTCTCAAATTCATTAATATAGTTATTGATATCCTCGTCTAATAATTTGTTATTAATATTTTTTATATCATTAATAATTTTATGGCGTTTCTTTGATAATTCCATAGAGGCTTCAACTGCTGCGTGATAAATAGTTTCAAAAATATCCTTATTTAACTGCTTGGCATTTTCACTTTCAAAAGGGTGTCTTAGCATTATGAAAACATCAGCAAGCCCCTGAACACCGATACCTACAGGTCGATGCTTCAAATTGGAGATACGCGCTTTTTCAATAGGATAGAAGTTTTTATCTATAACCTTGTTAAGGTTCTTCGTGATAACCTTTGTAATATCGTGTAATTTATCAAAGTTGAATTTGCTATCCTCTACGTATGAAGGGAGGCATATAGAAGCCAGATTGCATACGCCAGTTTCTTCAGGGGATGAATAAATCAATACCTCTGCGCATAAATTGCTTGACTTGATAGTTCCCAAGTTTTTCTGGTTGCTCTTTTTGTTCGCAGCATCCTTGTATAAAATATAGGGGACACCTTGCTCAATCTGAGCCTCCAAAATCTTAAACCAGAGGTCTTGAGCATTGATTTGCTTAACATATTTGCCTTCGCTTTCGTATTTTTCATATAGTTCTTTAAAGTCGTCTCCATATACATCGCTTAGTAGAGGGCATTTATCTGGGCACATAAGAGACCACTTGCTTTCGCTTTTAACTCTTTCCATAAAAAGGTCTGAAATCCACAAAGCCAAAAACAAATCTCTGCATCTGTCCTCTTCACTCCCGTGATTTTTCTTAAGTTCCAAGAAACTCTCTATGTCGCAATGCCACGTTTCAAGATATACCGCAATACTACCTAGACGTTTCCCTGCTTGGTCGATGTATCTAGCAGTATTATTGAAAACTCTTAGCATCGGTATAATACCATTTGACGTTCCATTCGTTCCTCTGATATGGCTGCCATTACCTCGAATTTGATGAATATGCAAACCAATACCTCCAGCATATTTAGAAATTAAAGCGACCTCTTTTAGCGAATCAAAGATACCCGATACACTATCTTCATTAATACTGCACAAAAAACAACTGCTCAATTGCGGGCGATTTGTTCCAGCATTAAATAGCGTGGGTGTAGCGTGTGTGAAGTATTTTTTACTCATTAAATCGTATGTTTGGAGAACATCCTTAATATCATTGCCGTGAATGCCAATAGCGACGCGCATCCACATATGCTGAGGGCGCTCAATAATCTTCTTATTAACGCGCAATAGATATGCTCTTTCAAGTGTCTTAAATCCAAAATAATCAAATAAATAATCCCTCTGATAATCTATGATTGTATTAAGTTTTTCCTTATTTTTACTAACAATATTATATAATTCCTCAGATACAAGAGGGATAGGATTATTATGATTATCCACATTATTATATAATACCTGTATTGTTTCGCTAAACGACGGCGACGTATTTTTATGATGATTTGATATTATAATGCGCGATGCTAATAGGCTATAGTCGGGGTGTTCTATCGACATACTGCTACACAAATGCGCAGCAAGTTCGTCCAACTCATATGTTTTGACACCATCATAAATACGCGAGCATACTTTTTGGGCAATCTCTGAAACATCAATAGTTAATCCAGATGAAAGGTTCTTCAATCGATTTAATACCTTATCAAAACTAACGTCCTCCATTTCGCCGTTACGCTTAATAACACGCATCTTTTTATTTTTTGTTCCTTGTTATATCTATATATGTGTTTTCTTTTTATATATATTGATAAAAATAATTAGAAGGTTTTTAACAAATCATTAAGCAAATTTACCTATCATCATCGAGACCACTATCATAGTCAGTTCCTCCGTCAATTCCACTATCCTCTACACAACTTGATACTCCGCTGCTTACGCTGCTACCTCCGCTACCCGCGCTACCGCTTCCATAATTATAATCGCATATTAGTTTCCGACCTTTTGAAGAAGACACCCAGCATTCAATCTTGATTTTACCAGTATGCTCTTTGAGATGGCACTCTTTGCATATAGCAACTAAGTTATGCTTAGCATTCTTGTGGAACGCATTATTAATGAAACCATTTTTATCAGCCGTATGTTGATATATAATGTGATGCGTCTCCTCAGCCTTGTTCTTATTGCAAATATTGCACATATCAATGACTATTTTAGAATTATACCTCGAGTTTTTCTTATTTAAGATGTTCTTGTTAATGCATTCAACCTCCTTTCTATTTAACTCGGCATTTTTCATAAAATCCATTGGCATATCTAGCGTCCGACATACTTCTATGCCATAATTATTATTCCCTTGTCCCTCTTGAATTACCCTGTCATATATGATATTATTATTTTCATCAAAGGTTATTCTAATGTGCTTAACAAATAGTTTAGATTTATTGATATTAGCTTTTATAGTTGTTAGCTTTGTTAATTCGTGAAGATGCGAAGCAAATATAAAGGACGCGCCTTTATCTATTAGCGTATCAATGCCGCTAGCTACAATAGAAATCGCCGATATTGATTCAGTCCCGCAGCATATTTCATCTCCGATAACTAAACTGAACTTATTGCATCTTTTAAGAATATTCCTTAATTCCGTCATCTCAATAGTAAAACTAGACATCCCTTTATAAATGTTGTCTAACCCCGATATTCTAGTAAATATGCTATTATAAGGGTAATACTTAAATGTCGATGCAGATACGAACATCCCCGCCTGAGCCATAATAATATTTAAACCGACCGCTTTCATAAACGAAGATTTGCCTGACGCATTTATGCCATATAGCAGAATACCATTTTGATTTAGTGATATATTATTGCCGACATATTGGAAATCATCTTGTATTCTCTCAATGATTGGATGTCGCATATTTGTAGCATCGATAAAAGATGACTTCTCAGAGGTTGTTATCTTATCTATTGTCGGGCGCACGTAGCAATAATCGAACGCATTCTTCGCAGAATTTGCGGCAATATCAACGCGAACTAAATATTTTACTAAGATATCTAAGATATTCCCATTTTTATTTACGAAACTAATCACAAAATCCTTGTAATGGCTAAGAACTGCTTGTGATATTTGCTGGCTATATTCGGTAATATTATTGCTTTCGCTGATTATAGCGGCGTTTGTTAGCTTATACGTCGAAGACGACGATGATAATAACTTCTTTTCAAAAGAGTTCATCAGTTCTCTCTTGTTCTTCATAGCATTTTCGAAGCGTTTCTTTGTAATTGTTAGATAATAGCCGTCACGATTATTATTTTCTACCTTGCATATCGTTGCATCATTATCGCCAATTTGCGTAATCTTCTCGCAATATGAATTAATAATTTCATAGGATTTGTTATATTTGTCGAATAGCACATCTATATCCTCATAAACACCTTTCTTAAAAAAGTTAGTGATATTCGATTTATCCAGCAAGTTTGTTAGATTGTATTTGCCTGCTTCATCCAAATCTATAATATTTATATATTGTGATATTATGCTATCAATCTCGGTAATGCTAATAATCTCTTCGGGAAAATCTAGCATTCGCCTAATTTCCTTTGTGGATATTAATGCGTCATTAAAAGATATCCAATCTTGTGGGGCTATCTTATTCGTTTTCATCTTCCTTTTAAGTCGCTCCAAATCCATTATAGAAGATAGATGCTTCCTAACAACCAAATATTTGCTGCTATCCAATAATAAATCTACGTCATCGTAAGCTTTGTTGATTGCCTCTATGTTTATCATAGGCTGCAAAAGGCGCTCTTTAAATGTGCGGTATCCAAAAGCAGTAGAGCATCTATTTAATATGTCGATTAACGGCTGGTCGCCTTGATATAACCCGAGAACATTTAATTGTATTGCAGAGTTAAACTCTATAATCATATTTTTATGCATTTCAAATACTTCAGGGGCTTCTTCTAGTCCCTTCACGATGTCCGAGTTGTGTTCATAAGCGAACTCTAGAAGGCAACATAGCGAAAACCGCGAATTATTATATTTTTCCAAGTTCAGTATCTCGATGATAGACAAGAAGCCCTTCTTAACAACAAAGACCTTCTCGAGTATATCCCGCTGCTTATTTATATTGCTAAAAAAAGATAGATGCTCGTATTTCTCCCATTTGTAATGAACGCGAATATTATTGATATTCAGATTTTTGAGTATCCTCCTCTTATAATCGTCGCTGATTGCCTCGCTTATTATAATTAGTTCTGAAGGATTATAAGTGCATATGAAGCGAAATACTTCGTCATTGGCAAATTCAGGGTCGTCTTTAGAGGATGATACTTCATAGACGAATGTTTTACCCGTAGACAAATCAATGCCCGAAATACCTGCTATAATGTATCCTTCGATTACTTCGTAATATATGACCATTATATAATTGCTCCGCTTATTTACAATATTGACGTTAGTGCCCGGCGATATTATCTCCGTCACTTTGCGTTCTGGGTTGGGAGGATCGGATACCTGCTCGACTAATACAATCGTATAATTATTAGATAAAATTTTAACCCTAAATTTAGGAAGGGATGCTCGTGGAAACCCAGCCATTACGGGGTTCGCGATTGATATCTCGGATATCGTCTTATTTTTCCGCGATGTCTGGATACCACACAACTCCGCTATAATATACACATCATTATTAAGGGACGTATCGGAATTTTGATGTATCGTATATATCTCAAAGAATGAACCAACTTGCATTAATACGATGCACTTGTCCCCGTATTTCTCTTTGTATGTCTTAGTATATGCTAGGTAGTCTTCTATCATTTTAGTATTATAAGATTAAAAAAGATTAAGTATTATCACATTATATAATGTGATATGTTCTTATATACCTAGCAATAATTAAAAAAATGATATTCTATATTCTAAAAACATAAAGAATATAATGGAGCACATTTACATTCTAAAGTTGAACGCAGGAAAGTATTACATAGGTAAGACAAAAAATATAGAAAAGAGATGGGATGAACATATTGCAGGTAATGGTTCTGGTTGGACAAAAAAATACAAACCAATCTCTTTAGTAAAATCAGTAATAAGCACCTCTCATTTTGATGAAGACAAGTATGTTAAGGAATATATGGCAAAATATGGGATGGATAATGTTAGAGGAGGAACGTATTCCAATATTGATTTAGATGATAATAGTATATCTTCATTAAAAAAAGAGATATGGCATTCTAAAAATTTATGTACAAGATGCGGGAGGAATACTCACTTTATTAAAGATTGCTATGCAAAAACAGATATCAACGACGATATTATAGATGGTGATTGTAAAATGAAAGAAGCTATTAATAAAAATAATAAACAATCATATGTATATACGAAAAGTAAGAATAAGAATAAAGAATTATCTTCTTCATCCGATAATTCAGAAACTGACGATGATAATGAAAGATGTAAAAGTAAAAATAGCAAGATGGTTGCTAGAAAACAAATAAAAGCGTGTGATATTTGTGGTATGAAAGGGCATCGTGAAGTTAATTGTTATAACTTTTAAATACATCGTATTTATTGTATATAATCCATATTTTTTATATTATAAATATCCCAAACACATATAAGATATTTAGAAATAAATATAATAATTAGATGAGCAATCCGATTACTCAGAATTCTAAGATATTCAAATATAACTACTTAAAGGAATTGCCAGACGACATCAAGACGCTCATCTATAATCGCGTGTATAAAAGTAATTATTCCATTGTATTGAATGAGTTGTATGCAAATATTGAAAATAGGAAGCATTACTATAATCTAAAGCAATTCCTCGTATATCAGGATGAGCCAAAGTTAAACCTTTTGAACCATTTATTGACTAACATAAAAACGCAAAGGAGACGCGAACCTCATAGTAGCATCATATCCTGTTATAAAAATCATTTAACATCTAATAATATATCGAAGGCAAATATAAATAAGTTAAAGATAGCCTCTAATGTATTTGCTTACTTGAATAAAAAAATCGCGAATACATTTATTGCCTTTTTGAAAAACTCTAGGAATGCCATATATAATATATATATTGAAGATAATGGAGAGTATTTTGTGCTAGAATATGATGGGACTTTTTGCTGTTACGCAGATATATACTTGATGGCGCTGTCTTTCTGGAAGTTTATTAGATGCCAGTTATATGAGTTCTATCAGATACATCTAGAAGCATATAACATACACGTTAATAAATTGCTGAAGGACGATTACGAAACGGGGCTATTTTGCTGGTATGCTGGCAATATTAACGATGAAACTTTGGATAAAAATCTTATAAAAATAAAGAATGAAAATGCTAAGTTATACCGAACAATTTTAAGACATCGCGGATACGTCAATAAAACCGAAGGTTATTATATACACTATGAGATACGCAATATTATAGATAAATTTGTTATTGAAAATAATACGATGATAATACGACTGAAGGAGTTGTGATGGCTTTATGCTTTAGGTTTGGCTGAAACCAGTTTATTTAATGCTTTTATATTCTTGTCTGTTATGCAATCATCGCTAACTGATTTTTTCGAAAGTTCTGCAATAAGGTCTTTGAAGTATGTGTCGTTTCCCCTAGATATTTCTGAATATTTTACTTTGAATATGATAGCAAGATTTATATATTCCTTATTTTGTTGAAAAGCATTCCCGTTTTTATTGTAGATATATATACTATTATCGTCCATATACTTTAGAATATCCTTGTCATCAAATATACGCGGGCTCATTTTGTATTTGGTAATCAATTTATCATATACATCATAGTGATGATAATATTTATACTCGTGGCATACTAGTTTCCTATTGGTATATGCAAAGATATTGTCCTTTACGTCATCTACAAATATAGTTCTATTATTAAATACATATTCTGAAATCTTATCGTCGTTCATCGCAGGGTATTTCTTACACAATGATTTGATAATCGTGGGATATATATTTGCTAATGATTTTTTATAATTATTATTAGATATAGAATTCTCTCTTGTAAAAAATGGGCGGTTCACCTTGATGTTCAGTGCCTTCTCTATATTTTTACCGAGTGCATTATTCGTCCAATCATAGGCGCTATTTGTGTAAAAAAATACTTCGACATTCTTAAACTTCTTATTACAAAACGCTATAAATTCTTTAACAAATGGACGCAGTAGCCCGTTATTCAATTCTTCCTGCATATCAAAGACATCTCTTGGAGGACATACTGCGTGGATGCCCTTCTTCTTGCAGGTATTATAGATAAATTCGAGTAAGTCATATTCTTTCCCTAATATATTAACAATTCCTATTATAGTTTTGTCTATATCAAAGATTATTACAAATGGGGTCTTCTTCATAATCCTAATTATCTATTATAATAACTTATAAAAAAGAAATAATAATATAAATAATAAAAGAAATAATAATATAAAGATATCGTATTATATAATAATATAATACTAGGTAATACGATGGAAGTAGCTTCAGAATTCGAAAGTGTTCTCAAAGCCCTTAAGAATATTGATATGGACACGCTAGAACTTCCTGATACTATTAAATTAGACTTCTATAAGTTTTATAAACAGGCTACAATGGGAGATTGTAATATTAGCGAGCCTTATAGTATCTTCTTTAGGGAACACGCAAAATGGAAGGCGTGGAATAGTATCAAAGGTATGACCACCGAAGACGCAATGAGGGAGTATATTAACTATTATAATAATTATATCAAGTAATCATCGTGTTGTGTCTGCAATACTATATAATACCAAGTATAGCATATATAACTTCATTTATAATTATGATAGCATAAGTTATCATAATATTAATGTATTTTTCTAAATCGGGGTATTTGTTTGAATTATATAGTAATAATAATACAATTAGTATGAAAACTGCAGTTAATATCATCTCTAAGGCTAGATATAGATTAATCTTGTATACAATTGTATTAACCTTGAGAGATGTTTTATCCTCTTGAAAGTAATCAGAGAAACTATCTGCAAAATCGTTGATATTTTTAAATATTTTCTTTTTCAAAAAATGCAATTTATCATTTGCTTTCTCTGCATCTTGAAACTCTGATGCTTTTCCTTCTGCGTAATTCTTGAATTTATCTGGTGGCAGAGAAGTAGGTGTTTCTATGCTTTTATATGTATATATATATTTTAATATTAAATCAGCATTGTCGTGTAATTTATCTAATATATCCTCTTTCTTTATAGTAGCAGGTAATAATTGTTTGATTGTATAGGAACCTTTTATTTCATTATACATCTTTTTAATATCAATGTCTTTACCTGTAAATTTATTTAGAATATCATCTATGGATACGGATACGGATGCTGGAGTAGGATCAGGCTTTGTCTTAAGACTATTGAGATATTTAGCATAATCGTTATTATATTTCGTGTGGATATTATTAAAAAGATTTAGAAATATGTTATTTAACTTGTGTATTATTAATGGGTCTTCTATGTTATGCGATATGACATAATGATATATTAAGTATATAAATATTTTGTCCCCTAGCAAATCTTGGGCTGGTTTTTTTTTATCTTCAGGGGCATCTTCAGCAGTATTTGTTAGGTATATACTTCTTAACATCTTATTAATATTTGCTTCTTTTTCTTGAGTAGTACCAGTTGGTATTATAAATTTATTATTATTTAATATACCATCGCTATTTAAATCGGTTAGTATTTTGTTAGCATTATCTGCTAATCCAAAGTCTTTATTCAAAAAATTCTTAAAATGCAGCTTATCAAATGAAAGGTCTTTAAAATCACTCAAAAAACTTGAGAAAGTCTCATCATCTTTTTTATTTTTATTTATTGTTTCGATAATTGGATAAACGACCATATCGGCTGCTTTATATTTACCATCACCCCCTTCATATAAATCATATAAATCCTTGTATATATATTTATTAAATCCATACGTATATATTAAACTATGTAAATAAATATATATGAATATGATGATGATAATCTTATAAATATAATTATCGTTTTTATATATGTCTATAAACATAAATTTAGATGTATGTTCAGTATTACAAACTCTATCATTAACAAATCCAATAGCTTTAATAAATAAATCAAATAAAAATGCGGCAAGTATTATAATCGCTATGAATAATAATAGTTTAACTATGTAATTATAGTATACAATTGTCGCGTGGACATATAAGTCCGACGAGTTATTATCATAGTTAGTGCTAAGATAGTATTGAGAATTCTTTGCGCTATCATTGAAATTTATAATATAGTTGAGTAGCCTGTATTTATATTTATCTTCCAAAGTAATTTTTGTGGGGTCTTCAGAAGTGTAATCATTTATATTATCATTTATGCAGTAGATTGTAAATAAAATATAACTTATTATATTTAATGTCAGAATAGATACAAATGATATTAATACTATAATAATAATTACGATAAAGATAAGCGTCTTAATATCAAAGCTAAGAAAACCTTCGCCCATTATATTAAAATATGATTATATTTATCTCTT
>Ga0114974_10001685_pt1 | contig 17380 bp, 14 predicted proteins | sample S_130206_EF_Meta_FD_87318 | JGI IMG/M metagenome (GOLD analysis project Ga0114974, IMG submission 87318) | Freshwater microbial communities from Lake Simoncouche, Canada to study carbon cycling - S_130206_EF_MetaG | ecosystem: Environmental > Aquatic > Freshwater > Lake | place: Lake... | reverse complement strand
TAAAATAGAATCGTAAAATAACCATTATTATCAATAATATGAGCGGGCTACGAGAAACTTTATCACAAACATGGCTGAGTATTCAAATCAGTTTATTCCCTTGGTTATCGGAAGAGTTAGGGCCGCTAACCAAGAAGCAACAAGAACCCGTGAGTGACACCATTTTAAAAAAATCATGGCTTAGCATGGGGTAATCCTAACATACCCTGTTAAAACACAATAGTTTTGCAAGAGCCTCTGGCGTTTGAACATTTATTCGTGTTGTTTAAATGCCTCTAAAGCAAACTGCAAATCTTGCCATGCTTTGCTTTTTTCAATAGGTGAGCGCAACATATCGTTAGGATCATGAACGGTAATTAACGGTTTTTGTTGAAATTGATGAATTTGTCCTCGTAGGTTTTCGATTGAGTCCATTTTTTCTAAAAGTGTTTGCGCAGAGACTTGTCCAAAAGTTATAATCATTTTAGGGTTAATCAACGCAATTTGTCGATGTAAATAATCACGGCAAGCATGAATTTCATCAACGTGTGGATTGCGATTATCGGGTAATCTACATTTTAGAATGTTGGTAATAAACACTTCTTCTCGAGTTAATTGCATCGCGCGGAGCATTTCAGTTAATAAATTGCCTGCCTCGCCGATAAAGGGAGTTCCGTGAAAATCTTCTTCTTGTCCAGGTGCTTCACCAATAAACATCCATTTCGCGTTCGGGTTACCTTCACCAAATACCGTTTGTTTTCGTGTGGTACATAATATGCACTGTTCACATTGTATAACTTGATTGCGAAGCACTACCCATGAATCAGGAGGTAAAGCGTCTTCATTCACGCTTGAGGGTGGTAATGAAATCTCAGCAAAAGTTGAGCATGTCTCGTTGATACGCGATTGCCAAACAGTGATGCCAAGGGCATTGAGGTAGTGTAAGCGTGTGTTTTCAGAGATTGCCATAGTTAATACAATAGAAAAAGCCGTCAAAATAGTGACTATTATAGCGATTAATTGCCTAGACGAATCATTAAAAAAGTTATCTTTATGTTCAATTCAAATTTACCTGCAATTCTGTTATGGTAAATAACCTCAAATTGAAAACAACAAAACTGTTTAATTTATATCATGAAAAATAAAAATATTATCCCAACAGACAAAGAGCGCTTTATGCGTGAACATGATTTTATCGTGTCTAAAACTGATTTAACTGGCCGCATTATTTATGGTAATGAAATTTTTATCGAGTTTTCAGGTTATGAAGAACATGAACTATTAGGGAGTCAACATAACGTTGTTCGCCATCCCGATATGCCACGCTTAGTATTTAAAATGCTGTGGGATTATTTGACGGAAGATAAAGAAATTTTCGCTTTTGTAAAAAATATTTCAAAAGATGGGAGTTTTTATTGGGTTTTTACGCATGCTGCACCTATTTTGAATGCAAATAAGCAAAAAATCGGTTACACCTCTGTGCGTCGAACGCCAAATCCTAAAGCAATTCCTATTGTTGCCGATCTATACAAGATGATGTTGAATGCTGAAAGACAAGCGGGCGCGAAAAATGCGATGACGGCTTCTGGCGATGTGTTAAATAAGGTATTACAGGAAAAAGGCGTAACTTATGATGAGCTTATCAATGTTCTTCAAGCACTTTAAAGTCAAAGAATCCATTGCTCAAGCAGCGATGGCGTTTCTTTGGAGTGGGTCGTTAATTTACATTTGGATGTTCAGTGTCAATTGGCTTATCCCTGCTTGTTTAACGGTAGGAGCGGTATTTCTTGTTTTTATCTGGCAGTTTTCGCGCAAAGATGACAAGGTATTATTGACTCAATTGCTCAATGCCAGCGAAGAATGGCGTAAAGGTAAAGTTCATGTGCGCATTACGCAAATAGGGGGTAAAAAAAATGAACTACAGCAATTATCGTGGGCGTTAAATGATTTGATGGATCAAGTCGAGACGGCTCAAGTAGATATGTATTACTCGATGGCGTATGTGACGTATGGTGATTTTACTCGTCGTAGCTACCCAGCTGGTCTGCACGGTGGTTTTGCTCAGGCTTCAACGCGACTTAACGCATTAACAAAAGTTTTATCATCGACAACTACTGGCATCAATGAATTGATGCGGGCATTAAATTCAGGTGATTTTAACAAAACAGTGAATGTGAGTGTGCGAGGTGAATACGGGCACGCTATTGAAAATGCAACTCAAGCGATGCGGACTATGCAAACGCTAATGAATAACATTGGTGAGGTGATGGGGCGAGTTGCTCAAGGGGATATCAGTGAGCGTGTTGAAGCGACTGCTCAAGGGGACTTTGCGACACTCAAAGAAAATATTAATTTATCACTTGATGCGCTTGAAGGGAGTTTGAATGATATTTCACTTGTTTCTACTGCGCTTGCACATGGGGATTTAACGCTTAATATTGAGAAAGAGTACCCTGGAACATTTGGCGAAGTGCTTTCGGGAATGAATCGCACGGTTGAAAATTTAAAAGTATTGGTTGGGGAAATTAAAGATTCAAGTGAAATCATTGAAGTAGCGGCAAAAGAAATTTCGATGGGGAATTTTGATTTATCTAATCGGACGGAGGCGCAGGCGCATAGCTTAGAAGAGACGGCCGCGAATATGTCTGAATTCACCTGTACAATTGAGCAAAATAGTCAAAATGCCAATCGCGCAAACGAATTAGCACACGCGTCATCAATGATTGTGCGTAATGGGGTGACAGCGGTTAGCCAAGTTGTTCAAACGATGGAAGGTATTAATGATTCATCGAGAAAAATTGTGGATATTATCTCGGTGATCGATGGAATTGCGTTTCAAACGAACATTTTGGCGCTTAATGCCGCAGTTGAAGCCGCGCGAGCGGGTGAACAAGGTCGAGGTTTTGCGGTAGTTGCAACGGAGGTGCGTAATTTAGCACAACGTGCAGCGGCGGCGGCAGGTGAGATTAAACATTTGATTGGCGATTCGGTTGATAAAGTTCAAGAGGGAAGTTATCTTGTCGCAAAAGCAGGGAAGACGATGGAGGAAATTTTAAGTTCTATTCAAAGCGTGACCAATACGATTACCGAAATTACCGTGGCATCCAATGAACAATCATTGGGGATTAATCAAGTGAATGAAGCGCTACACAATATGGATGAAGTGACTCAGCAAAATGCCGCACTGGTTGAGCAGGCAACCTCAGCAGCGCAATCCCTTGAGCAACAAACGCAAAATTTATCTGCAACTATTGCGAACTTTAAATTAACATCATAAATTGATTGTATTACAAAAATAACTTTTAATATGCGATAAAGCGCGGCAATTAGGACAAGTTTTTGAGTGTTGCCCTAACGTTGCGCTAATTTGATAATATTTTTTTATCGTGAGACAGCCTTTAAATTTATTATTTTTAAATTATCCCTTGCTTTGTATTACCATTATTTGCAGTGAGTGGTTATAATTAAGGAAAATGTAATTTTCAACTCAATTCCCCTAATCGTTATTTTGATTACTCAACTTTCCATAAATATGCGTAAAAATCTTCATTCGTGGTGTTGGGGATTCAAATCATCATGAAAAAAAATCGACGTATACTTTCTCGATTACTATTTGTCTATATTTTATTTAGCTGGCTTGGTATTGTCGGGATTATTGCTAAATTGGGCTACAGTGAAATTCAGACCTCTAAATATCAAGCGTATTATTTAAGTGAAATTAGTAAGCAATTAAGTTTTAAGCTTGAAAATAAGCCGAGTGATGCGATTCGATATCCAACGCATGGGCCTTATGATCAACGATTAGGCTATACCTTGCTCTCAGATCAAATTGATCGATTGCAGAAAGCCGGTTTTGGTGTGAGTGCGCAAGCAAGTTTGTCCCCCATGATGTTGTCTTTAATGGATGAATATGGGTTATTCCCACTTTACCACGAAAAAAATCAAGCAGGTTTGCGATTAGTTGACGAAAGGGAAAATCCTTTATTTACGGCTGTGTATCCTACTTATGGCTATCCCAGTTTCGATGATATTCCCCCCATTATTTTGCATACTCTGCTTTTTATTGAAAATCGTGAATTACTCGATGAAAAATATAAAAGTGTGAATCCCGCTGTTGAATGGGAGCGTTTAGGTTTTGCTGTGTTGCAAATGATGGCAAAAAAACTTGGTGCAGATGTGAATGTCCCAGGTGGCAGTACACTCGCCACGCAGCTTGAGAAATATCGTCATTCGCCTAATGGCTACACAGAATCGATTGTTGAAAAAATACGTCAAATGGCAAGCGCGTCAATTCGTGCTTATCTTTTAGGCGCAGATACCCGTCAAATGCGTCGTCAAATTGCACTTGCTTATTTAAATACGATGCCGCTAGCTGCCTCTGAGAAATCAGGTGAGGTTCATGGTTTGGGTGATGGTTTGGTTTCTTGGTTTGGTGCAGACTTTAAAGAAACGAATCTGATACTTGCAGAGCAGGCTATCAAGACGCCAAATCCTTCGCCTGAACAAGCTAAAGCGTATCGTGAAGTGCTGAGTATTTTGCTTTCACAGCGTCGTCCAACGTATTTGCTAGGCGCAGGTTATGATGCGCTTCAAAATTTAACTGACAGTTATTTGCGTTTGCTTGCTAATCAAGGCGTTATTTCATCAGAATTGCGTGACGCTGCGTTGGCTATTAAGCTTGAGCGTGTTCCCAAAAGTAGTTCACATTATATATTTGTCACTGAGCAAAAAACTCAAAACGTTCTACGTGCGCGCTTAGCTCAAAATCTTGGTGTTAAGACAAATTACGATTTGGATCGTTTAGATTTGACAGTGAAAACAACGCTTAATTACGACGTTCAAAAACAAGTCAACATGGCACTGCGTAAATTAAGTGATTCTGCAAATGCGAGAGCAGCGGGTTTGTTTGGCGAACGCATGCTCATTCCAGACACGGATTTAAATCCTATTATTTACAGTTTGATGCTTTTTGAGCGCAGTAATCAAGGTAATTTACTGCGAATTCAAACTGATAATTACGATCAACCGCTTGATATTAATGAAGGTATTCGCCTTGATTTAGGTTCTACGGCTAAATTGCGCACGTTGGTGCATTATTTAGAGTTGGTTGCTGATATTTTCCAGGTTTATCAAGGGCAATCACCGCAGGATTTAGCAAAAGTCGAATTACATCCACGCGATTATTTATCAGCGTGGGTGATTGAGCAACTTCGAGCAAAGCCTAAGATGACGGTTGAGGATATTCTCAATCAATCGCTTGAACGCCAATATTCTGCAAGTCCGGCCGAGTATTTTTACACGGGCGGTGGGGTACATCATTTTAATAATTTTACAGATGATGATGATTTTAAAGTCATGACGGTGCGTGATGGGTTGCGAAATTCAGTTAACTTGGTGTTCATTCGAATGATGCGTGATTTAACGTATCATCATTTGTATAAACCTGAAGGCATTGCGCGTTGGCTGGAAAGTCCCGATGATAATAAGCGAAAAGAATATTTAACCCGTTTTGCGGATAGAGAAGGTTTGGTGTATTTGCGTCGTTTTTATTCCAAATACAAAGGAAAAAGTACAGACGATAATTTAGAAACGCTAACGCAAAAAGTTTTTGCAAAACCTTCGCGTTTAACAATGCTCTACGAATCGATTTATCCCGATCGTGACGTGCAGTCGCTTACTACTTATTTGCAAGAGCATTTACCCGCCACTGTGCTTGCAAATGAGAACATTGATACGTTGTTTTATAAATATTCATCTGAAAACTTCGATCTTCAAGATCAAGGGTATATAACAAAAGTTCATCCGCTAGAGCTTTGGATGGTGCAGTATTTATCTAAGCACCCTAATGCAACCCGTGACGAAGTTATCGTAGCCAGTTTTGATGAGCGTCAGAATGTGTATCTTTGGTTATTTAAAAATATGCATCACTACGCGCAACAGCGTCGTATTATGACGCTTTTAGAGGATGATGCCTTTAAGCAAATTCATGATGCATGGGAGCGTCTAGGTTATCCTTTCGCATCGCTGACACCTTCTTATGCTACGGCCATTGGTGCATCAGGTGATCGCCCAGCTGCATTAGCTGAGTTAATGGGTATTATTAACAACGATGGAATACGTTTGCCTGCTGTGCGCTTTTCACATTTGCATTATGCTAAGGCAACGCCTTATGAAACTATCTTAGATAAAACCCCCGAAACAGGGCAACAAGTTCTGTTGCCTGAAGTAGCTCATGCAGCACGTAGTGCGCTTATTGGTGTCGTTGTAAATGGAACAGCGGGTCGGTTAAACGGTGTCTATAAAGATGAAAACGGTAAGCCATTAGCTGTAGGCGGTAAAACAGGAACAGGTGATCACCGCAAAGAAAAATGGGGAGCAGGGGGGCAATTGATTGAATCTAAATTTGTTAGTCGCGCTGCAACGTTTACTTTCTTTTTGGGTGATCGGTTTTTTGGTGTTATCACGGCTTATGTAACCGGCGATAATGCGGAAAGTTACCATTTTACCAGTTCGTTGCCGGTACAAATTTTAAAATTTTTAGAACCTACACTCTCACCACTACTTTATAAAAGTAATTTAAAATCAACGCCCATAGCTCAAGCATTAGACTCTAATGAAACTAAAAATATGCGATGACAAAAATCATCAGTTTATTTTATGCTATGCTACGCATAATAATTTTTACATTTTTATTTTTTGATTTATGCGAACACGCCTTAAAATTTGTGGTTTTACCAATGTGGAAGAAGCTGTTTATGCAGCCAATTTAGGTGTTGATGCGATAGGCTTAGTTTTTTACGCATCAAGTCCACGTCATGTGTCGATAGAAACGGCTCTTGAAATAACAAACGTTCTACCGCCATTTGTTTCTGTTGTCGGATTATTTGTGAATGCACAAGAACACTATATCCGTGATGTGATGTGTCAAGTTCCATTGGACTATTTGCAATTCCATGGGGATGAATTAGCAGCCGATTGTCGTATTTATAATAAACCATACTTTAAAGCGGTTAGCATGAAAAAGGGGCTTGATTTCGACGTTTTATATGAAGAATATCACGATGCAGTCGCTTTACTATTAGATGCCTATCTTCCAAATGCTAGAGGCGGAATGGGGAGTGTATTTGATTGGGAATTAATACCTAAAGAACGCAGTTTGCCTGTTATTTTAGCAGGTGGATTAAATTCTAAAAATATAAAGCGCGCTATCAAAACTGTAATGCCATATGCCGTGGATGTCAGTAGCGGTGTAGAATTAGAACAAGGTCATAAAGACATCGTTAAAATGACCGCATTTACACAACAAGTACAAGAAGGTGACCGAGAAACACTATGACCGAAAAATATAACATGCCCGACGCTCGAGGACATTTTGGCGTTTATGGCGGCATTTTTGTCGCTGAAACCCTCATGCCAGCAATAGAGGAACTCAATACAGCTTATCAGCATTATATGCAAGATCCAGATTTTATTGCCGAATTAGATAAGGATTTGCAGTATTATGTTGGGCGTCCTTCACCGCTTTATCATGCGGAGCGTTGGAGTCAAGAACTCGGTGGCGCACAAATTTATTTGAAACGTGAAGATTTAAATCACACAGGTTCACATAAGATAAATAATACGGTCGGGCAAGCTTTATTAGCGAAACGCATGGGTAAAACCCGTATCATCGCAGAAACTGGTGCAGGGCAACACGGTGTTGCAACGGCTACTGTGGCTGCGCGTTTAGGCCTTGAATGCGTCATTTATATGGGTGCTGTTGATGTGGCACGTCAATCACTAAATGTTTATCGTATGAAATTGCTTGGCGCAACAGTGGTCGCAGTGGAATCTGGTTCAAAAACATTGAAAGATGCACTCAATGAAGCGTTACGCGACTGGGTGACGAATATTGATGATACATTTTACATTATCGGAACAGTTGCAGGTCCCCATCCCTATCCAGCGATGGTAAGAGATTTTCAAGCCATTTTAGGTCGTGAAGCACGGGCACAATGTTTAGCGCAAGCTGGAAAATTACCCGACGCGCTTGTTGCGTGTGTAGGTGGTGGTTCGAACGCGATGGGTTTGTTTTATCCTTTTATTGATGATGCAAGTGTGAAGTTAATAGGCGTCGAAGCCGCTGGTGATGGCGTTGAAACAGGTCGTCACTCTGCTCCTTTATGCGCAGGTCGCCCTGGCGTTCTGCATGGCAATCGTACTTATTTGATGTCGGATGATGACGGTGAAATTATTGAAACACATTCAATTTCTGCTGGGCTTGATTATCCCGGTGTGGGTCCTGAACACGCATGGCTAAAAGATTCGGGTCGTGCACAATATGTCAATATTACAGATGATGAAGCATTGGGGGGATTTTATGCCCTAACCCGCATGGAAGGGATTATTCCCGCTTTAGAAACAAGTCATGCGACGGCCTATATATTAAAGCTTGCACCTACAATGAAAAAAGACGAAATCATAATTGTCAATTTATCAGGGCGTGGCGACAAAGATATGCAAACTATGGCAAAACGAGAAGGAATTGAATTATGAGTCGCTTAGCTGCAACTTTTGCTGAATTGGCACAAAAAAATCGTAAAGCGCTTATACCCTTTGTTACCGCAGGTGATCCAAATCCTCAATTTACCGTGCCACTGATGCATGCAATGGTTGGTGCTGGCGTTGATATTATAGAGCTTGGTGTTCCTTTTTCGGATCCAATGGCTGATGGCCCGGTTATTCAACGTGCTAGTGAACGTGCGCTTGCGCATCATCAAAGTCTAAGAACGACACTCACTATAGCCTCCGAATTTCGCAAAACCAATGGACATACACCAATTGTAATTATGGGATATTTAAATCCTGTGGAAGTGATGGGATATGAAAAATTTGCTGATGCGGTTCAAGCTGCGGGGATTGATGGTGTACTGACCGTTGATTTACCGCCTGAAGAAGCGCAAGAATGTACGGCCCTTCTCAAGTCACGCGGCGTCGATCCCATTTTTTTACTTGCACCAAATAGCAGTGCAGAGCGTATTGCAACAATGGACACGATTGGTGCAGGCTATCTGTATTATGTTTCACTTAAAGGTGTCACGGGCGCTGGGCATTTAAATGCTGCGGATGTTGAAACTAAATTAGCTGAGATTCGTGAAAATACAAAATTGCCGATTGCGGTTGGTTTTGGTGTAAAAGATGCGCAAACCGCTAAAACGATTGCTAATTTAGGCGATGGTGTTGTGGTTGGCAGTGCCTTAATTAGTCAAATTGAAGCCAATTTGCACAGCCCATCACAAGCAAAAGAAGCTATTATTGATTTATTAACCGCAATGCGGCAGGCAATGGATAACTAATTATGAGTTGGTTTGAGAAATTACGACCGTCGATTATTCGAACAGAGTCAACAAATAAAAAGAATACGGTACCTGAAGGTTTATGGGCAAAATGCCCAAGCTGTAATGCTATTTTGTATAACAGTGAATTAGAAAAAAATGGCAGTGTGTGTCCGAAATGTGATCATCACATGCGTATTTCAGCACGCGCAAGGCTAAATTTGTTTTTAGATGAAGATGGACGCGAAGAAGTTGGTAAGAATGTTAAACCGCTAGATCCGTTGAAGTTTAAAGATAGCAAAAAATACAAAGATCGTATTCTGCAAGCGCAAAAACAAACCAAAGAAAATGACGCACTAGTTGTGATGAAAGGGCAATTAAATGGTCAAGATATTGTAGCAGCCGCTTTTGATTTTAATTTCATGGGCGGATCGATGGGATCGGTTGTCGGTGAAAAGTTTGTACGTGGTGTCAATAAAAGCATAGAGCTCGGTGTGCCCTTTATTGTCTTTACGGCTAGCGGTGGTGCGAGGATGCAAGAATCTTTGTTTTCGTTATTTCAAATGACGAAAACCAGTGCGGCATTAACGAAACTTTCTCAGCGTGGCTTGCCTTATATTTCATTTATGACAGATCCAACAATGGGCGGTGTTTCCGCTAGTTTAGCCATGTTAGGTGATATAAATGTAGCGGAACCTAATGCGTTAATTGGTTTTGCTGGACCACGCGTGATTGAACAAACCGTTCGTGAAAAATTACCCGACGGTTTTCAGCGTAGTGAGTTTCTTCAAGAACACGGTGCCATTGATATGATTATTCATCGTCGTGATATACGCGAAAAAATAGCAAGTATTTTGGCTATTTTGATGTCACATCAATATAAACAGGGGGCAGTGGCAGTGGCAGTGGCAGTGGCGATGACTCAAGACGAGACGATTGATCTTTTGGCAAATGAAGTAGAAGACGCAGGCTAACGCTTGGCAGAAAAAATGAATCGTTTTAATAGCTTAGCGCAGTGGTTGTCTTGGCAGGAAAGTTTACATCCGCTTACTATTGATTTGGGACTTGAGCGCGTGAAACGTGTTTATGAAACACTTTTACCCAAAGATCATTATCAACCCATCACGCTAACTGTTGCTGGAACAAACGGTAAAGGCTCAAGTGTCGCTTACTTGGAAGCCTTTTATATAGCAGAAGGTCATAGTGTGGGGGCATATACGTCCCCACATATTTTACGCTATAGTGAACGTATTAAACTTAACGGAATACCTGTTAGTGATGATGAAATTTGTGCAGCATTTTCGTTAATTGATGAGGCGCGTGGAGACACGACACTGAGTTATTTTGAATTTAGTACGCTGGCCTCACTGTTAATTTTTTCGCAAGCGCGTGTGGCAATTCAAATTCTAGAAGTTGGACTTGGTGGGCGTCTTGATGCTGTCAATATTGTGGATGCAGATGTTGCAATTGTGACGAGTATTGCAATTGATCATGTTGAGTGGCTTGGGAAGACACGTGATAAGATTGGCTATGAAAAAGCGGGGATTTTTCGCTCAAATAAGCCTGCCATTGTAGGAGAGCAAAATCCACCTCAAACGCTTATAGATCATGCAACACATGTCAAAGCGGATTTATTTCGTATAGGTGATGTGTACAATTATTCGAAAGATAGACAGACATGGACGTGGCAAAGTACGAGTTATGTAATAGATAATCTTCCTCCACCTGCATTAAAAGGTGAACATCAATATCGTAATGCAGCGTCAACCATTTTTGCCACGCAATGTTTGAAATCTCGCTTGACTATGCGAGATGAATCAATTCGCGCAGGGTTGCAAAATGTGAAATTATCAGGGCGATTTCAACTTATTGAAGGCGATATCCCAATTCTTTTGGATGTTGGGCATAATCCTCAAGCAGTAGAAACATTAGTTTTGTATCTTAATGAAAATTTTCCAAATACCCGCATTCATGCTATTTTCTCCATGATGAAAGATAAAGATATTGCAGGTGTGTTGTCATTGATGAAACCGATGGTTTCACAATGGTTTTTTACCCCTCTAACGCATAATGCGCGGGCTGTCACTGAATCGGCTATGCGCGTTATTTTTGATGAATGTCAAATTAATACGGGGCATTGGGGATTCTCAGGTTTTGCTCAAGCATTTTCTGCGGCAAAAAGTACAGCGCGAGTGGGAGATTTGATTTTGGTTTTTGGGTCATTTTTTTTAGTATCAGATTGCTGTATTAATTTAAAAATAGGTGAAATTAAACATGAACATTGATCATGAGTTAAAACAACGTTTAATGGGCGCATTTGTAGTCACAATATTGTCGGCAATACTTATACCGATGTTGTTTGATGACAGTGTTGAAGAAGACGGTCAGGTAGTTAGTAATTTAAGCATACCTGTTGAGAATCAATTTGTAGAAGAGCCTCCTGCGAAATTGCCTGTCAGTGCTGAGCAAGTTTTAGCGCTGCCTCCTCAAAATAAAACAGCGGTTGCATTCGTTAATGGTGTTGCACCAAATACTTTACGCCCAGATGAGATGGAAGATATTTCACCTGGGACAACAGCGGCTGTCTCACCTACAGAGGCAGCGCCTGTCATTGCAAAACCCGTTCGAGAAAAACCACGCAGTGAAAAAACGGTTTATTCAGAAACAACCAATTATGATATTCGTGGTGACGAAGTGGATGATGAGCCACCAATGAAGCCAAAACTCACACCTAAGAAAACACCTGTTATCGTTGCTGAAGATGATTCATCTGGGGTAGATACGAAAACCAAGAAACCTGTAAGCAAACTCGAAGAAGAGTTATTAAAACAAGTGCATGCGGCAAAACTTAACGACAGTGCTACTGTAGCCCCGGTAAAATCAGTTTCACCCGTTGTAGATAGCTCTATAGCAGATGCAAAGAAAATTGCAGCGGCTGTCGCAGCGCCTAAAACCACTGCAGCGCCATCACGCTGGTATATTCAAGTCGGAAGTTTTACAAAGAAAGAAAATGCAACCGCCCTACTTGAAGGATTACAAAAAGAAGGATTGCCTGCATTACTTGAACCCGTTCAAACTGAAAAAGGGGTTAGCTATCGTTTACGTGTGGGACCTGAGCTTGATGGTAAACGCGCAGCATCAATGAAACGAAAAATGGATGAGCAAAATATCAAATCTATTTTAGTAGCAGAATAAATTCTATTTACCAAAGTAGGTCAATAAAGTTGCACACTCTTTTGATTGTGCAACTTATATCAATCAAATCGTTATTTTTAAAACTTTCCTCCTCAATTTAGGTAAAAAAAATGTGTGGTATTGTTGCTATCGTTTCTCATCAGGCGGTCAATCAAGATTTGTACGATGCACTCACTGTGCTTCAACATCGTGGTCAAGATGCTGCAGGTATTGTTACTTGTGAAAACGGTCGATTGCATTTACGCAAAGACAATGGTTTAACGCGAGATGTTTTTACCAATGATCAAATGCTACGTTTACGTGGAAATATGGGTATCGCTCACGTCCGCTATCCAACAGCAGGTTGTACAAGTTCAGCTGAGGCGCAGCCATTTTATGTGAATTCGCCTTTTGGTTTAACGCTTGCACATAATGGTAATTTAACGAATACAGAAGAACTCAAACAAGCCTTATTTGAGGAAGATCAACGTCATATTAATACGGATTCTGATTCTGAAGTATTGCTCAATGTCTTTGCGCACGAGTTGCAAAGTTTGCATAAATTAGATTTAAGCGTTGCAGATATTTTTGAAGCGGTGAAAGGCGTGCATCGTCGTTGTCGTGGCGCGTATGCGGTTGTTATTATGATTGCAGGTGTTGGTATTTTAGGCTTTCGTGATCCAAATGGTATTCGACCTGCTGTTTTTGGCGAGCGTAAAAGTGAGCAGGGTAGTGAATTTATGATTGCCTCAGAAAGTGTTGCACTTGATGTTTTAGGGTTTGATGTCATCCGTGATATCGCAGCTGGTGAAGCCATTTTCATCGAGCAATCAGGACAACTACACACGCACCAATGTGCCGATATCGTGGATCATTGTCCTTGTATTTTTGAGTATGTGTATTTTGCACGTCCTGATTCGATTATTGATAATATTTCTGTTTATAAAGCTCGCCTTCGTATGGGTGAAAAACTGGCGGCGAAAGTGCAACGTGAATGGGGGGATCACGATATTGACGTCGTGATTCCAATTCCTGATACAAGTCGCACAGCTGCGCTGCAAATGGCGAATAAATTGGGGGTTAAATTCAGCGAAGGGTTTATTAAAAATCGCTATATTGGTCGCACGTTTATTATGCCGGGCCAGAAGATGCGGGAAAAATCAGTACGTCAAAAACTCAATGCGATTGATTTAGAGTTCAACGGCAAAAATGTATTACTCGTGGATGATTCCGTTGTACGCGGAACAACGTCTGCGCAAATTATTCAAATGGCGCGTGAAGCAGGGGCAAAAAAGGTTTATTTTGCTTCAGCTGCGCCGCCAGTTCGCTATCCTAATGTGTATGGTATTGATATGCCTGCTGCGCATGAATTAATTGCACATAATCGAACAGAGCAAGAAGTGTGTGAGGCTATTGGCGCAGATAAATTAATTTATCAAGATTTAGAGGATTTGATAGCTGCAGTTCAAAAAGGCAATCCAGAGATTTTACATTTTGATACGTCCTGTTTTAGTCATGAATACATTACAGGTGATGTGGATGATGCCTATTTGGAGCGTATTGAAGCACTGCGAAATGATGCAGTCCGCGGTGGAAAAAATGCAGAGAATTTTATTATTGAAATGCAAAGTTGGTAATGAATTGATTAATTACTGTAGAATCAGTCGTTTATTAATATTAGAAACTGGATAACAACGCATGGCACTTGCTAAATATCGCTCGATTTTTACACCGTCAACCAAGCAGCAACGTATAGAAAACTTTGAAAATTATTGGGAATTTACCCAACAACATGGTGGCGAGTTACTGGAAAATGACCGTGATTTAGCAATTAAACGTGATAAATTGGCCTATTTTAAAAATAATCCAGTGAAACTGCGTAAACCACTTGCTGATCCAGATGCGTTTTATCGCAACTATGTTGAAATGAAGGATAAACCCGAATCACTCGATCGTATGACGTTGATGCTGACAGGGATTTATAAGTTTGCAAGGCATGAGTGGGTTGGGATTAAAGGGGCGTGGGATGTGGTTCCTGATATGGCCAATTCACATCATATTGAAGACAAAATCAGTCGTGTGCATTTAGCTGAAGAATTCTGTCATGTCCGTTTATTTGATGAAATGCTGTTGACTTGCGGTCTTGATAAAGTGGAATGGGTGCCATTGTCACCTTGGAAAGAAAAAGTTTACGAACAATTCCCCAAATTTCCTGGATTTTTGATGGACACGCCTGCATTTGTGACTGAATTGATGGGTGTTACGTTTTATTGTCATTTGTATCGCTTATTCGATGAAGTACTTGCAGATGAGCCTGAAGTTTGCGAGCGTTTGAAAGCGTTGCTTGATGAAATTACGATTGATGAAATTGCGCACGTTGGGCAACGTCGCAATTTCATTGGTGATTTAGGAATTAAAATTTCAAAATGGCTCGTAAAACCTTTTTATACGCTTTTCTTTGATGATATTCCTGAAGTTAAGCATTTGTTTGATGTACCCAAAATGATTAAAGATGGCGAAACGTTTGATTTCAACTCTATTCCTGAAGAGATGATTGCGAGAAGTTGGGTGCCATCTTATTGCAAAATTTAATCAAATTTGCTCATTTCTGCTCTAATCCACGCCTCAGCCTCAGCGTTAATGTCTGAGGCTTTTCGGCCTACAGTTTGAATTGGCTTGCCGATTTTTACTTTTATTGTGCCCGGATATTTAAAGAAATTATAACGTGGCCAAAAATCCCCCGCATTATGGACGACCGGAATAACCGGATAACCTGATTTTTGAGCGAGCATTGCACCGCCAATACTAAACGCTTTAACTTCACGAGCACCTGAGCGCGTACCTTCAGGGAAAATCAAAATATACAAACCTTCTTTTAAGTATTTTGTCCCATCTTGCACTAGATTTTTTAATGCTTTACGGGCATTTCGTTTATCAATAACAATCGATTTGAGCAGAAGTAGTGACCATCCCCATAAAGGCAAGTAGAGTAATTCACGTTTCATCACCGCAGATTGCGTTGGCATAATGACGCGAAGTGCTAATGTTTCCCATGCAGACTGATGATTGCTCAAAATGATGGCGGCTTGAGAAGGATCAACATTCTCAAGACCTTCTACTTCGTATTTTAATCCGACAAATACTTTCATACACCAAAGCATAATGACACACCAAACTTGCCCAAGTTTGTAGCGGATATTAAACGGTGCCCAAAAAAGTGAAAATAAAAGAATACCTTCAATAGTGGCGGTAAAAAAAATACTAAAAAAAAGTAAACTCGACCCGATATAATTTTTTTTTCGGCTATCGGGTAATGAGGTAGTTTGCTGCGTCATGTAAGTTCTCAAAAATTAAAAGTGAAGTTTGAAGTTGTGGATTGTTGCGTAGCGTTTGCTGACCATTTCCAGTTTTAACTAAAATAGGGGTTGCACCAACACTTTGCGCTGCTTGTATATCACGAAGTGAATCACCAATGAAAAACGTATTGTGTAAATCAACCTGTTTTTCTGCTGCAAATAGTTTTAATAAACCGGCTTTAGGTTTTCGGCATTCGCATAAGTCATTTGTGTTGTGTGGGCAGTAGTAAATGTCATCGATGTGTCCACCCTTTTCATTCACACTACTGCGCATTTTTTCATGAATGCGATTAAGCATAGGTTCGTCAAAGAAGCCTCGAGCTAAACCCGATTGATTGCTAATTACCACGGTGCGAAACCCATGTTGATTTAATAAGGCAATCGCCTCTAAACTGCCATCAATGGCTTGCCATTCATCGGGGGTTTTAATAAAATCGGCTGAATCATGATTAATCACCCCATCACGATCAAGTAGTACATAGTTTACCATTAAAATTTATAAGATAAGCGAAGCATCAGTTCACGCGCTTCAGCTGGTAGGGCGGGATGTCCACCATTATATTGCTGTACATATTGCCACCTTGCGTTAAAAACGTCATAAAGTCCTAGTCCCACTTCTGCACCTTTAATGGGCATATTTTGATAGCGCAAAAAGGTATTGTAAATAAACTCGGGTTTATAGTGCACCACATTTTCACCGCTGTAACCTAAACGATCACTAAAGAAAATCACAGAATGATTAAAAGACAAATCGGGTGTGAAATTGAACGTATGATTGAATGTGGCTTTATGGGTTGGAAAACCTAAATTCATTTTTGGAGAAATGAGTTGTCCATTGATAAACGCTTGATAATGTTTTGATGGTTCGTGTTGATGGGCTTGATAAATTGAATAATTGATATCAAATTTTCCTAAGACATCATGTTGATACTTAATGCTAGACTCGCCACCATAGACATCTGACTCAGGTCCATTAATGTAATAATCATCATAATTTACATCAATGCTATACGTCAGTAAGTCTTTAAGATGTGTTAGGAAAATATTTGAGGTCCAGTCTAGGTGACGCGAAAAACGATATCCTAGTTCAACTTCGTACGTTTGTGTTAATTCGGGTGCAAGCGTATTTAAGTGACGATCTATGGTATTGATTTCATTGTAGCCGACATTGAGTTGATAATTTCCGGCCGTTGGCGTATGAAAGGCGTGTGTATAAAGTAGTTTATAGTGAAATTGATCAAATTGTTTGGTAAGGGCAACGCGAGGGGCTAAATTGGTGCCAAATTTATTGTAAGAATCAAATCGCAAACCTGCTAATAAGTCCCCAAAGGGTGTTTTATAAACACCTTCTGTATAAGCCGTATAGTTGTCAAAAGTGAGTGGTTTTGCTGGGCTGACAATAAAAGAATAATTGTCCGTTTGATAACTGTTTCCCACCGCTAAATAACTTCCCGAATCATCCATCCAGGTTGCTTTAGTGTTTACTTTGTAATTATCGATGACGACTTTTTCTAAGAGTTTTGTTGGCGTACCATCTTCATAATGTCTTGAGCGCTC